>B570J29619_1000003_pt1 | contig 22581 bp, 19 predicted proteins | sample LakMenEpi03Oct11_FD_29619 | JGI IMG/M metagenome (IMG submission 29619)
AGTGATTTTAAAAAAGAAGCCCCTCGATTGAGGGGCTTTGGTTTATTATACGGTATTTAGTAAAGTAGAAGTCGTACTTTATCGCCTAANCTATNGAGCATAAATAAGTTGTTTTTCTTTATCAAGAATAGGTTGCATGTGCTTTGACAANCCTCTGGCTGAAACCAAATCTACTTTTTTAGAGAGTAGTTGCTGNAAGTCTAATTGCATTTGGATAAACTCTAACCCTATGGGTTGGCTATAATCTAANTCCACTAACAAATCAATATCACTATTTTCAGTTGANCTCCCTTTAGTATAGGAACCAAACAGATAGGCCTTCAAAACGGGNTGTTTTGAAAAAAAATCTTTTATAATTGTAATTTGATTATTAGAAAGTTGCATTTGTATTGCTGTTTAAACAGTGGTAAAATTAAATAAAATAATAACGCAATTACATGCAACCCAAAACAAAAAATTTAACACCTAAATTCCGTATTGGTTTATTTCAACATTTCATAATACGCTTTTTCTATACTTTCTTGATGGTTAGGATGTGCAATCCTAATCATTTCGGCTGTGCGTTGTTTCAAGGTTTTGCCATACAAATCGGCGATGCCATTTTCGGTAATGATGTATTGCACATGAGAACGGGTTGTTACCACACCTGCGCCTTGTTTGAGATAAGGAACAATTCGGCTTTCGCCTCTTTTGGTTATTGATGGCAGGGCAATAATGGCTTTTCCGCCTTCGCTTAGCGAAGCTCCACGAATAAAATCCATTTGTCCGCCTACTCCTGAATACATTTTGGCTCCAATAGAATCGGCACAAACTTGTCCCGTTACATCCACTTCGATAGCGGAATTGATGGCTACCATTTTAGGATTTTTACGAATGCGTGCTGTGTCGTTTACCATAGAGGATTCCTTCATTTCAATAAACGGATTATCATTTACAAAATCATACAATCGCTTGGAACCCATCAGAAATGTGGCTAAAATTCTTCCGCGCAATGTGCCTTTATAATTACAAGTAATCACACCACTTTCGATTAAATCAATCACACCATCAGAAAACATTTCAGAATGAATTCCTAAATCTTTATGATTTGTCAATTGCGCCAAAGCCGCATTTGGAATAGATCCAATTCCCATTTGCAACGTACTTCGGTCTTCAATCAAAGACGCTACATACTTGCCAATTTTCTCTTCTTCTTTGGAAAAAGGAGCTTCTTCGTGAGCATAAATGGGCACATCAACTTCCACCAAATAATCGATTTCGGAAACGTGAATAATCCCATCGCCAAACGTTCTTGGCATTTGAGGATTGACTTGAGCAATCACAATTTTCGCATTTTCAATAGCCGCTACAGTAGCTTCAACAGAAACTCCAAGCGAACAATACCCATGGCTGTCGGGCGGAGAAACATGGATAAAGGCCACATCAAGCGGCACCACATTTTTACGAAACAGATAGGGCAATTCACTNAGNAAAACNGGNGTNTANGAACCGTTTCCNGCTTTTAATGTATGACGNACATTACCACCTATAAAAAAAGAATTCACGTGAAAACTTTCGGCTAAATCCGGATTCGCGTAAGCTGCCTCGCCTTCGGTATGCAAATGACAAACCTCAACATTGCGCAATTCAGCTGCACGTTCTGCTAAAGCTTTGGTTAAAATGGAAGGCGTTGCCGCGGCGGCTTGCACATAAACTCTATCGTTAGACTTAATCACTTTTACAGCTTCGGCTGCAGTTACATATTTGCTCATAACTAAAATATTTATTTCAAAGGTAGGGCTCTAAATTAACGAAAAACATGATAAAACTCATTTTGAGAAAACAAAAAAGATATAAATAAAAGTTAAATTTTCTTTTTTGATAGTATTACTATTATATTTGCAATTAATTAATCAAAATCAATAGTCATGAAAACTACAATATCATTTTTTATTATGATTTCCGCTTTATATACGCAGTTGGTAGTTAGTCAAGTTACTATCGATTCAACACAAATTAAAAAAGAGTACAATACAATTGAAGAAGCACTAAAAAATCCAGAAAAAGTATATCGACTAGATTTAAGTAATCAAAAGATAAACGTAAACAATACGGATTGGTCCAGATTTGTTAACCTAGAATTTTTAAGTTTAAAAAACGATCACCTAGAAGAAATCCCTAATGAAATTGGACTTTTAAAAAATCTGAAAGTTCTTGACTTAAGCGGGAATGATTTTAAAATACTACCAAAATCTATTAAAGAATTGTCAAACTTAGAAGTGCTTTATTTAAATGATGAAAAAAATTTAAAACTTTCCGAAAACATTGAAATAATAAGCCAATTGACTCATCTAAAAGTATTGCATTTAGAAAACGATAACTTAAAGGAGTTACCAAAAAATATTTTTAAGTTAACGAGTTTAGAAACGCTATTTTTAAACAACAATAAATTTAAAGAAATACCCAAAGAGTTAAAAGGTCTCGACCATCTTCAATATCTAGACCTAAGAAAGAATCAAATAAAACCAGAATTACGAGATTTAGAAAACCTGAATTTTGGCTTTAAAATAATACTTTAAATTAAACATAATGATTGAATCACTTATTCCTTTACTTTCACTTATTGCCTTAGAAGTTATCTTAGGAATAGACAATATTATTTTTATCTCTATTTTGGCAGATAAATTACCCGAAAGCCAGCGAAACAAACTCAGATACTGGGGAATTGGATTGGCAATGGTAATGCGATTGTGTTTGTTAGCGCTTATCTCTTGGATTTTAAAATTGGATAAAACCTTATTCACCATTTCTGATGTTGATTTTTCAGGAAAAGGACTAATTCTAATTATTGGAGGTTTGTTCTTGATTTATAAAAGTACCAAAGAAATCTATCATAAAACAGAAGCCCTCAAATCTCCCGAAGCAGAATTACCAAAAAAGGGCAGTTTTGGCAAACTATTAGGAGAAGTGATCATTTTGGATTTGGTCTTTTCTATAGACTCAATTATTACCGCAGTAGGCATGGTTCAGGAATTATGGATCATGTATACCGCTGTAATTGTGACTGTTCTAATCATGCTGGTCGCTTCAAAACCTATTAGCGAATTTATCTCGAAACACCCATCGTTTAAAGTATTAGCATTATGTTTCTTAATGATGATTGGCGTTTCGCTAATTGCTGAAGGATTTCATTTTGAAATTCCAAAAGGATACATCTATTTCTCAATGGCTTTTGCATTTTTAGTGGATGTAATTCAAATGAATACAATAAAACCCAATAAAACAGGTTCATAAAAATGAAAAAAAATGTTTGTGNTTTATTTCTTTTTGTATTTTNTNAGTCGATTGCACAAAATGGCCTTGGTTCCTGGAATATTTTAAATGTTACTATGAAAATAAATNCAAAATGGAGTGTTTTNACCGAAGGTCAAATTCGGAGTCTATCATTTTATGATGACTTTCATTANTATGAAATAAAAGTGGGNGCAACCTATAAAATAAAACCAAATTTTTCAGTTACAACAGGTATTGGAGATTACAACACCTATAGCGAAGGTGGAAATTTTGAAAAGCCAATGCAAAACAATGAAATTCGAACTTGGGCTCAAGTCAATTTAAAAAACCCTTTCGATTATATCGTTTTTGAACATCGATACCGAGCGGAACAACGATTTACTTCATACGGATACCGAAATAGATTTAGGTATCGATTATCAGCTGTGGTTCCATTACAAGGAAAAAAAATAGAACCAAAAACTTTTTATCTGTCGGCTTGGAATGAAATTTTCTTTACCGACAACGAACCTTTTTTTGAAAGAAACCGACTTTTCATTGGAGGTGGATATGAGTTTTCTGAAAGTTTAGCCATACAAACAGGTTATATCCATCAATTTGACTATAAAATTAATGATGAAACAGGACGCGATTTCTTTAACTTAACGCTTTTATACAATTTTGATTTAAAGAAAAAAGAAAAACACGATTTTCATCCATCAACAAATGACTAGATAAAATTATGAACGATTTATTATTATCATTAAAAATACAAGTCAATGACAAAATTTATGTCAAAGACCCAGAGACATCAAGTCTTGGAAGAAAAATTATTCAGGAAAGTATCATTTTAATAGATGAAATAGGATTTGAAAATTTCACTTTCAAAAAATTAGGAGAACGAATTGGTTCCAATGANAGTTCCATTTATCGGTATTTTGAAAGTAAACACAAATTATTGGTTTATCTTTCCTCTTGGTATTGGGGTTGGATAGAATATCGATTGGTTTTTTCAACAAATAATATCGAAAACCCAATAGAGAAACTAAGAAAAGCTATCGCGATAGTTACAGAAAAAATAGAAGACGACTCTTCTACTGAACATATAAATGAGTCTTTACTTAACAAAATCATTATTGCAGAATTCACTAAAACATTGCTTACTAAAGAAGTTGATGAAGAAAATAAAGAAGGATTTTTTCTAATATATAAAAGAGTCATCAATAGATTAGTACAAATGATTGAAGCTGTAAACTCTGATTATACTTTTTCAAAAAGTTTGGCTTCGTCTATTGTTGAAGGTGCTTTGCATCAGCATTTTCTAAAAAATCATTTGAAAACAATAACGAACTGCAATCAAAATGTTTCACCAACTGAATTTTATATAAATTTAGTTACCAAAACTTTAAATTCGTAATCATGAAATTAACGCCGTTAAACCGTTTAACAAATTTATTAAAGTTAGATAGGAAAGATATTTTACAAGTGTTTTTTTATGCCATTTTTGCTGGGTTAGTGAGTTTATCTTTACCCTTAGGCATTCAAGCAATTATCAATTTAATTCAATCAGGCAGGGTAAGTGTTTCCTGGATCGTGCTTGTGGTTATTGTTATTATTGGTGTTGCCTTAGTAGGTATTTTATCCATCATGCAACTAAGAATAACCGAAAATTTACAACAAAAAATATTTGTTCGTTCCTCTTTTGAGTTTAGCTACCGATTACCTAAAATAAAATTTGAGGAATACTACAATCAATATCCTCCAGAATTAGCCAATCGCTTTTTTGATACCATAACCATTCAAAAAGGAGCATCAAAGTTGTTAATCGATTTTTCTACAGCTCTTTTACAAATCATATTTGGAATTATTCTTCTTTCATTATACCATCCTGTTTTTATATTCTTCGGACTTGTATTAATTTCATTATTGTATATCATTTTTAAATTTTCATTTGCATCGGGGCTTGATACAAGCATGAAAGAATCAAAATACAAATATAAAGTTGTTGGATGGCTTCAAGAAATTGCAAGAAATAATTTTAGTTTCCGCAAAAAAAACAATTATGAATTTGCATTAAAAAAGAACGACAAATTAGTGAGTGAATACCTAAAATATCGTGAAAGGCATTTTACCATTATCAAAAGACAATACACACAACTTATCGTTTTTAAAGTAATTATTACGGCGGGTTTGCTACTAATTGGTGGTTTTTTGGTCTTAAATCAACAAATGAATATTGGACAATTCGTGGCGGCAGAAATTATAATTTTATTAGTAATAAATTCGGTGGAAAAAATAGTTATTGGATTGGAAACATTTTATGATGTATTAACAGCTGTTGAAAAGATTGGGCAAATCACCGATCTTCAAATAGAAATTTCTCAAGATACCACAAATGAAATTTGTTACAATAACATAACTCTTGAAGCAGAAAACATTAAATATAAATTTTCAGATTCATCCGATTTTATATTGAATGACATCAATTTAAAAATACAAAACGAAGAAAAAATACTACTTGATGGAAACAATGGCTCTGGTAAAACTACCTTGATTAGGATACTTTGCGGATTATTAGACCCTGTCTCCGGTTCGCTATTTATCAACGACGATACCTATAGGAAAATTGATTTAGAACAATATCGTTCACAAATTGGAACAATTCTTACNGGAGAAACTCCTTTTGAAGGNACAATACTAGAAAACATTACCTTTAAAAATCCATCNATTACACAAGACCAAATAAAATGGGCGATTGATAGTGTAAAACTTGGTTCTTTTATTAAATCTTTGCCCAATGGATTAGACACAAAAATACTTCCAGAAGGAAAACAATTATCTTCATCAAATGCACAAAAAATACTTTTAGCAAGAAGCATTATCAATAATCCCAAAATACTTTTCTTTGAAGAAGCTTTGGATAAAATGGATACAGAAATAGCAAAAGAAGTAATAGATTTCTTAACAGCTAAGGAAAACAAATGGACATTAATTGTATCGTCAAAAAATTCCTATTGGAAAGAAAAATGTACACGAACAATTACTATGACAGAAGGAACAATAATTAACGATACTAAAACGATTTAATTATGCTTAATATTTCTAATAAAAATCATATAACAGAAAATATTGAAAAGTATAGCACTGTAAAATATTTAAGTGAAAGACCTCATTACAAGATTTTAAATAAAATTATTATTGGTGTGTCTATTTTATGCTTGATTATATTATTTCTACCCTGGACACAAAATATTTCTGGATCTGGTGCTGTAACAACGCTAAAACCAGATCAAAGACCACAAACTATTCAAACCCCTATTGCTGGACGAATTGAAAAATGGTATGTAAAAGAGGGAGATTTTGTAAACAAAGGAGATACTATTTTGTTTATTTCGGAAATCAAAGAAGATTATCTTGATCCAAATTTGGTTAAAAATACCGAAAACCAAATGAAAGCTAAAGAAATGTCTCAAATTTCTTATGCAGATAAAGTTACCACACTCGACTCTCAGATAGAAGCGATAAAAAGAGAACGCAATTTAAAACTACAACAAGCTCAAAACAAAATTCGTCAAGGCGTTTTAAAAGTTACCAGTGATAGTATTGATTTAGTAGCNGTAAAAACACAATTAAAAATTGCAAACACGCAGTATAATCGAGCNATTGCATTGAACAAAGAAGGTTTAAAACCTATGACTGATGTAGAAGAAAAAAGATTGAAATTACAAGACGCTGATGCTAAAATAATTACCCAAGAAAACAAATTATTGACCAGTAAAAACGAACTAATTAATGCCAAAGTAGAAATCAACAGAATTAGTGCTGAGTATAATGAAAAAGAGCAAAAAGCAAGAAGTGACCAATTCACCGCNTTAAGCAATAAATTTGATACCGAAGCGCAGGTAAATAAGTTGAAAAACCAAGTTGTGAATTATCAAATCCGAAATGGAATGTATTATATAAAAGCACCTCAAAACGGAACCATAAANAGAGCATTACAAGCTGGTCTTGGTGAAACCGTAAAAGAAGGNACACAAATAGTAAGCATTGCGCCTGCAAAATTTGACATCGCAGTAGAAACTTATGTATCACCAACCGATTTACCGCTAGTGCACAAAGGGGAAAAAGTAAGAGTTTGGTTTGATGGTTGGCCTACTGTAGTTTTTTCTGGCTGGCCAGGAATGAGTTACGGGACATTTGGCGGTAAAATTGTTGCAGTAGAAAACTTTATTAGTTCAAACGGAAAGTTTAGAGTTCTTATTGCACCTGACTCAGAAGAGGAAGCATGGCCAAAACAAGTGAGTATTGGCTCAGGCGCACAAACATTAGCTTTATTAGACAATGTTCCGGTATGGTTTGAATTATGGCGAACGCTCAACGGATTCCCACCAAATTTTTATCAACCTAAAGAAACGGGAACAAAAGATAAAAAATAATGAAACAACTTTTTTACATACTTTTCTTTATCAGCTTTAGTCTTTTTGGACAAAATGTTATTCAAAAAGAACTCACTTTCAATGAGTATTTAGGATACGTAAAAAAATACCATCCGTTGGTCAAAAGTGCCAATCTTGAAATTAGTCAAGCACAAGCAAATATGATGATGGCTCGTGGTGGCTTTGACCCTAAAATTGAAGTTGATTTTGAACAAAAAAAATTCAAAGACAGCGAATACTATTCTATTTTAAACAGTAGCTTTAAAATCCCAACTTGGTATGGAATTGAAATAAAAGCTGGCTTTGACAACAGTGAAGGAGTTTTTTTAAATCCCGAAAATACAATGCCCAATCAAGGTTTAACTTCTTTGGGAATTAATGTTCCCATTGGTCAAGGATTATTTATTAATCAAAGAATGGCCGATTTACGAAAAGCTAAGATACAATTAAGTCTAAGTCAAGCAGAGCGAAATTTAATGGCAATCGCAGTGCTCTATGATGCATCTATCGCTTACTTTAATTGGAAAAGAAATTTCAATGAAGTAAAAATGTATGAAACCTACCTAGTTAATGCCAATATACGATATAAAGGAATAGAAAATTTAATTAAAGAAGGTGATAAACCTGCTATAGATAGTGTTGAAGCAGGAATCATCGTGAGAAATAGAAAATTAAGTTTAGAAGACAGTCAATTAAAATTAGCGAAAGCAAAGCTAGAACTTTCCAACTATTTGTGGCTAGAAAACAATATTCCTATGGAATTACAGGATAGTATTATTCCCGAAGAAAATTTAATGTTTACCGTCAAAGAAACACTGCGCACCAATGAATTAATGGTCGCCAATCAATCTATTGCTAATAACCCAAAAATAAATGCATTAGAAAATAAAATACAAATGCTCGATGTTGAAAGAAAATTAAAAGCCAATATGCTCTTGCCTAAAATTGATCTTGGCTATTCCTATCTATCTGAACCAAGTGCGTTTGACCAATATAAATTTCAAGATTATAAAGTGGGTCTTAATTTTTATTTCCCGTTATTCTTAAGAAAAGAAAGAGGAAGTTTGAAAATTACAAAATTCGAAATGCAAGATGCACAATTCAATCTTGACCTCGAGAAGGTACAATTAACCAATAAAATAATNGCNCAACAAACTGAAATTGCATCTCTCGAAAAACAAAAAAAACTTATTGACGATCTTGTAAAAGACAATCAAACGATGCTAAACTCCGAAGAGCGCTTGTTTACTTTTGGTGAAAGCTCTTTATTTTTAATCAATACCCGAGAAAATAATTTAGTCAACGTACAAATTTCCCAACTATCTATTGAAAATCGGTACTTCAATTCAAATGCCGAGTTATTTAAAATCATGGCAAATCCTGAATAGATAGTGGTAAAATAGTTATTTTTGCCGACTGATATTTAAATAATGATTATACAAAAAACAAGAGAACAAATAGAATTGATGCGCGAAAGTGCTCTAATTGTATCCAAAACATTAGGCATGATTGCTTCAGAAATAAAACCTGGCGTAACCACATTATATTTAGATAAATTGGCAGAAACTTTTATTAGAGATCATGGGGCTGAGCCAGGATTTTTAGGATTATACGGTTTTCCTAATTCACTTTGCATGAGTCCAAATGCTCAAGTAGTTCATGGTATTCCGAATAATAATCCGCTGCAAGAAGGCGATGTAATCTCGGTAGATTGTGGTGTATTGAAAAACGGATTTTATGGCGACCATGCATACTCTTTTGAAATTGGGGAAGTTGCACCCGAGGTTAAAAAACTTCTCCAAGTAACTAAAGAAAGTCTTTACGTTGGAATTCGTGAATTCAAAATTGGAAATCGTGTGGAAGATGTAGGTAATGCCATTCAAAAATATACTGAATCTCATGGTTATGGTGTTGTTCGGGAACTTGTTGGTCACGGACTAGGAACAAAAATGCATGAAGACCCAGAAATGCCCAATTATGGCAAACGAGGAAGAGGAAAACTATTTGTAGAAGGAATGACAGTTGCCATTGAACCCATGATAAATATGGGGACAAAAAATATCAAGCAATTAAAAGACGGCTGGACAATTCTCACTGCTGACGGAAAACCTAGCGCTCATTTTGAACATAATGTGGCGCTAATTGATGGAAAACCAGAGTTGCTCTCCACTTTTGATTATGTTTATAAAGCTTTGGGAATTGAGAGTAATGAGGAAGAGGAGTTTAGAAACACAAATTTCACAAATTTGCACAGATTGTAAATGGAAGATTTTTATTTAAAAGAGGAAACATATAAAATAATTGGCCTGTGTATGGAAGTCCATAAAATTTTAGGCAAAGGACATAGTGAAAATGTATATGGAGATGCCTNGGAATATGAGTTTAAGATGAATAATATAAAATACGAAAGAGAAAAAAAATATAATATTGAGTATAAAGAAATTNTACTTCCTAGATATTATTTTTCAGACTTTACTGTTTTTGATGAAATCATTTTAGAATTAAAAGCTATTGAAAGTTTATCAAGTAGTGAAATAAAACAAACATTAAATTATTTAGCTGCTTCAAAAAATAAATTAGGATTATTAATCAATTTTGGTGAGGACAGTTTAAAATATAAACGAGTTATTCTCTAATTTAATCTGTGAAATCTGTGAAATCTGTGTTTAAATTTATCCTAAATACCATACCAAGACCCATTCTTATTCGATTAAGTATCGTGATTAGACCAATTTTAGCTATTTTGTTAAAAGGAAGTAGATATACAGACCCAATTGACGGGAAAAGTTTCCGAATGTTTTTGCCCTACGGATACGGAAATCAGCGAAACAATGTGCTTTCTCCTAGCACACTTTCGTTAGAAAGACATCGTTTATTATGGTTGTATTTGCAAAATGAAACCGATTTTTTTTATTCTGAACTTGTTTCAGAATCTAATGAACTTGTTTCAGATTCTCCTATCTCAAAAAATAAAAGAATAAAGTTAAGAGATGCTGAAACGAATTCAACATTAAAAGTACTCCACTTTGCCCCTGAACAAGAGTTTTACAAACGTTTCAAAAAGCAAAAAAATATTGACTATACCACAACCGATTTGCTTTCGCCCTTGGCAGATGTAAAAGCAGATATTTGTAATTTACCTTTTGAAGACAATACTTATGATATTATTTTTTGCAATCACGTTTTAGAACACATTCCTAATGATACCAAAGCCATGCAGGAATTGTATCGCGTTTTAAAGCCGGGCGGAATGGGCATTTTTCAAATTCCGCAGGATTTATTAAGAGCCACCACTTTTTCAGACGATACGATTGTTGACCAAAAAGAACGTGCCAAAATATTTGGACAATACGACCACGTTCGCGTTTATGGAAGAGATTATTTTGACAAGCTACGAAGTATTGGTTTTAAAGTAGTCGAGGAAGATTATACCAACAAAATTGCACCTGAATTAGTGGAGAAATACTGCTTAGCCAAAGGAGAAATTATTCCAGTTTGTTTTAAATAAAAAAGCCAACACACTTTTACAGTATGTTGGCTTTTGTATAAATGCTAAAAACTTATTCAGGCATTAAAATACCGATGGTTTTATCTTTTGATAAATATTTCACAGCCACATCTTGAATTTCTTTTGCGGTTACTGCCTTCACATTCTCAGAAGCAACTAAAATATCCTCAGGGCTTGAACCATTCGTAAAAGACTTAGTGAAATTAGTCATCCAATACCGGTTTTCTTTCATTTTCTTTTTATACTCCATAGCTTCGGCTTCTTTGTATTTATTCACATCTTTTTCCTCTGGTCCGTTTTTGATTATTTTATCCAATTCAGTCAAAGCAGATGCAATTAATTTTTCGGCATTTTCAGGTCCGCATGGAAATCCTATATTGAAATTATAGGAACCATAAGGCATTTTATTCATGCTTCCTCGTGCACTTACACCATAAACACCACTCTCGTTTTCTCTTAATTCTTCAATCAATTTAATGGTTAAGACTTCGCCAAGTGCTGTCATAGCTATAGCTTCTTTTGGAGAGTAAATGGCATCGCCATAATACATAATAGTCACATTGCTTTTTGGATCTTTCCCTTTTTTGACTACTTTTTTGATATCTCCTTTCAATAATCGATAACCTAAATCTTTAGCACTTTCCTTAACATTATTTGAAGGAAGAGATGCGATATATTTTTTGGAAAATTCCTCCATTGTGGCATCGTCAACATTTCCTACGAAGAAAAATTCAAAATCTCCAGCATTGGCAAAACGTTCTTTGTATTTATTATAAGCCAATTGATAATCTACTTCAGCCCATTTCTCTTTTGTAGGCACTATTCCATTCCATCTTGGATTTTCTTTATTCAAATAAGTGTAAAATTCTTGTTGAAAATAGAAACTCGGTTGCGACATCATATTTTCAAAAAAGTTCGATTGTTTTTGTTTGTAACCTTCAAAAGCAGCTGCATTTAAATTCAAATCGGTAAAATAAGCGTGTACCATTTGAAAAGCATATTCTAAATCTTTTGGAGTAGTACTTCCTCTAAAACCTTCGGTTGTGTTGCTAATATATGGTGATACACTGGCTATTTTCCCTGCCATAAACTTGTCGATATCATTTTGGTCTAATCCCGAAAAACCAGCTTCGGTTAATCCTCCGTTAGCAAATTGAACCTTTTTCATTTCGTCGTTGGTGTATAAATTTGATCCACCAAAACTTAATGCCTCCAATAGAATTTCATCATTTTTGAAGTCGGTTTTTTTGTAGGTTACTTTGGCTCCATTTGATAAAGTTAAAGTGGTCGATCCAATTTTATCATTGGTTTCTTTTTTTACCACCGAACCCGCTTTTACTGGATTGCGCAACAAACTGCTGGCAACTGCTTTGTCTTCATACGGTTTCAAATCATTAGCATTTACTTTCAGTGCAGCTAAAACTTCTTGTTCGGTTACTTTTTTTAATCCTTCTTTTTCTGGTGAAGTAATTACTACTACTTTATTATCATCTTTTAAATAGTCTTTAATTAAAACATTTACATCGTTTAGAGTAATGGTTGGCAATAAATTTTTAGTTGCATTAAATGACCATTCTGCATCTGGAGAGGGTGATTGTTCTAAAAAATTAGATTGGTACCGCCATACGAAATCTTCTGACTCTTTTTTATCTCTGTCTTTATAACTACTTTCACTTCTTGCCAAAATTTCTGATTTAGCTCTTTCAAATTCTCCTGTTGTGAAACCAAATTTTTTGACTCTCTCATTTTCGGTAACCAAAACTTTCAATGCTTCAATTTGTTTGGACTCATCAATCATGGCAAAAGATTGGAATGCTTCCTTATTTCGAGCAAATGTTCCGCCGTGATATGTAAAACCATAAGTAAATGGAGGTGTGGGTGAATTTGTTAATTCGTTCAATCGATTGTTCAACATGGTGGAGAATAAACCTTCGGTCAAGTTTTCTTTAAGGTCATTAATTGTTTTAACTTTCTTTGGCAAACCATAATCTTTATACAACAATTGAATCTGAGTTTGAGCTGCTTCTTTATCACTTTCAATTGCAACAAATGTTTCTTTGTGATTTGGCACATCAAAAGTTTTTCTGGGTTTTTCATTTTTTGGGTTTTGATAACTTTCAAAATGGTCTTTAATTTTCTTCTCCATTGCTGCTACATCAATATCACCCACAACAATTACACTCATCAAATTAGGTCGGTACCAATCTTTATAAAAACTTATCAATTTATCATATTTGAAGTTTTCTAAAATTTCTTTTTTACCAATTGGTAAACGATTGGCATATTGAGAATTGTACATCATTTTCGGAATATACTTGTCTTCCATTCTTTTATCGGCACCAAGACCTAAACGATATTCCTCAAGCACAACACCTCTTTCTTTGTCAATTTCTTCGGGAGTTAAATTGGCATTAAAGGCCCAATCCTCTAAAATTTGAAATCCTTTTTCTAGCTTCTCTGGATTATCCGATGGGATTGGAAGAAAATAAACCGTTTCATCAAAACTCGTGTAGGCATTTAAATGTTGCCCGAATTTTACCCCGATACTTTGTAAATAATCCACCAATTGATTTTTTGGAAAACGCTTTGTTCCATTAAAACACATATGCTCCATAAAATGCGCCAATCCTTGTTGATCATCGGTTTCGAGAATGGAACCAGCATTAATTACCAAACGCAAATCAACTTTGTTTTCGGGTTTTGTGTTTCTTCTAATGTAGTATGTTAGCCCATTTTTTAGGGTTCCTTTTTTTACATTTGCATCAAAGGGAATTGCGTCTGTGCCTTTTAAGTCCTGAGCAAAAATTGCTACTGGAATTAATAAAAGGACTAGTACCGATTTTAAAATTTGTTTCATAAAGTTAAGTTTATTGTTTATATAAAGATTATAACGGATAAAGATTACATTTATTGTGAAACTAAGAAAAAAAATACTTTCAAAAATACTTTTAACAAAATATTAGCGTTACAATATCGTAATGAAAAAAAACGGCTCAATTCATGTGATAAATAATTATTATATTTACCATTCGAAAATTAAAAACTATGTTTAAAAAGCGGATTTTCACTTTTATATTTATAATTATTTCAGGATTAATTTTTTCTCAAAAAGAAAAAGAAATTACTCCACCTTACTATATAAAAACAGTTTCTTTTATTCAAAATAAACAAAACGTTATTCCTATTTTCAGATTGGGTGATAATTTTCAGTTTGTTTTTGATGATTTACATGGATCAGAAGCCAATTATTTTTACACACTCACACATTGTGATTATGATTGGAAACCCTCACAATTAGTAAAACAAGAATACATCACAGGATTTGATGATCAAAGAATTCAGGATTACACTAATTCTATAAACGCACTTCAAATTTATTCTCACTACAGAGTTTCATTTCCAAACAAGCTTACAAGTTTTAGAGTAAGCGGTAATTATGTTATAAAAATTTTAAATGATGACAAAGAAGTAATCTTCTCTAAAAAATTTATTTTATACGAAGAAATTGTTTCCGTCCCAATGAAAGTTAGAATTGCCCGAACTTTAAATAATGTAAATCAAAAACAAAATTTAGATTTTTCAATAAAAACAAGTGCTTTTTTATTTCAAAGCCCACTAACTAATGTAAAAGTAATGCTTTTGCAAAATGGAAGATGGGACACTGCAATTACCAATATAAAACCACAATTTACAATTGGTAATGATTTAATTTACAAATATGATACAGAAACTCAATTTTGGGGTGGAAACGAATTTTTAAATTTTGAAAACAAAGATATTCGAGCAGCAAATAATAGTATTGCTTACATTAATTCACTCGGCGGATTGTATTGCGCTCATTTATATCCAAACTCACCAAGAGGAAAAGCTCCATACACCTACTTTCCTGATATTAATGGTAATTTTATTATTAATAATATTGGTGCAGAAAACAATGAAATTGAAGCAGATTATGTTTGGATTTACTTTACGCTTAATGCGCCAAACAAGTTTGGAGATAAATCTATTTATGTTAATGGTATGTTCAATAATTTTGCTTTAAATGAAGAAAACAAAATGGAGTTTAATTTAGAAAAAGGGGTTTTTGAAAAGGCAATTATGATTAAACAAGGTTTTACCAATTTTCAATATGTGCTAGCGGATTCAAAAGGAAAAATTGATGAAGAAAATGCTATTGATGGAAATTACAATATAACTGAAAATAACTATTTCGCTTTGGTTTATTATCGAGAAAATAACCAACGATTTGATAGAATTATAGGAAAAGGCATGGCAACCTCGGTTGACATTACAAATTAAAAAAATTTAACATCAAATTTACTTTACAAATTTTATTTTTCGTAAATTTGGCATCATTAAATAAGCAAAACTCATGGTTACACAGATAACAAGAGGCATAAAAATTTCGGTTTTGACGAGTTTTGAAGGCACATACTTCAAAAATCACAAGATTCATTTTGCCTTTAGTTATGAAATTACCATCGAAAACCACAGCAAAGACTCTGTACAATTGTACACTAGGCATTGGGAAATTTTAGACTCATTGAATGAAATTGAAATTGTTGATGGCGAAGGTGTGGTAGGTAAAAAACCTGTTCTAAAACCTGGTGAAAAATACATCTATAATTCGGGTTGTTTATTATCTTCACCATTCGGAGCGATGGGTGGCTATTTCAATATGATAAACTTTACTTCTACTAACAATTTTAAAGTTATAGTGCCAACTTTCAAACTTAGCGCACCTTTTGCTTTAAATTAGTATCTTTATTTAAAAGGGAATTCATCTTTAATTCCTTGTTGTTAAAAATTCAAAAATTCCTTTGTACTTTTGTTTAAAATAAATAATTCGCATTATTTAACTTTTTTAATTATCGTATTTACTAATTATCTAATAAATAAATTATGCTAAAAGGATTTTTTCATGTCCCAAAAGCGGTTAATGAACCCGTAAAATCATACGTACCAAACTCTCCTGAAAAAGCAGCCGTTTTAGCTGCATACAAAAAAATGTGGAACGAAACTATTGATGTTCCAAACTACATTGGAAGCGAAGAAATTCGTACTGGAAATACTAGAAACATGACTGCTCCTCACGACCATCAACATATAGTAGGAACATATCATTTGGCTGAAAAAAAACATATCGAACAAGCAGTTAGCGCAGCTCTTGAAGCTAGGCAAAAATGGGCAAACATGGCTTGGGAACAAAGAGCCGCTATCTTTTTGAAAGCAGCTGAATTAATCGCTGGACCTTACCGTGCCCGAATAAATGCAGCAACCATGATTGCACAATCCAAAACTATTTTTCAAGCCGAAATTGACGCTTCCTGTGAGTTGATTGACTTCTTGCGTTACAATGTTGAATTCATGACCCAAATCTATAACGACCAACCGAAATCAATTTCAGATATTTGGAACCGAGTGGAATATCGCCCATTGGAAGGTTTTGTGTATGCAATAACTCCGTTTAACTTTACGGCTATTGCTGCAAACTTACCTGCAAGCGCTGCTTTGATGGGTAATGTTGTGGTTTGGAAACCAAGCGATAGCCAGGTTTTTTCGGCAAAAATTATTATCGATGTTTTCAAAGAAGCTGGTGTGCCTGATGGCGTAATCAACGTTGTTTTTGGTGATCCAGTAATGATTACCGATACTGTTTTGGCTTCTCCAGATTTTGCTGGAGTTCATTACACAGGTTCGACTTTTGTATTCAAAGAAATTTGGCAGAAAATTGGAAATAACATTCATACCTACAAAACCTACCCAAGAATTGTAGGCGAAACGGGTGGAAAAGACTTTGTTTTAGCGCATCCAAGTGCCAATGTAAAACAAGTGGTTACTGGAATTACTCGTGGAGCATTTGAATTCCAAGGGCAAAAATGTTCCGCTGCATCCAGAGCTTATATTCCAAAGAGTTTATGGCAAGCCGTAAAAGAGCAACTAATAACCGATGTAAAATCAATGAAAATGGGTTCACCAGAGGATTTTGGAAACTTTATTACGGCTGTAATTCACGAAAATTCTTTTGATAAATTAGCAAGCTACATCGACCAAGCAAAAAAAGATTCTGATGCCGAAATCATTGTGGGTGGAAATTATGATAAATCCAAAGGATATTTTATCGAACCAACCGTTATTGTTACAACCAATCCAAAGTATGCTACTATGGAAACGGAACTTTTTGGACCAATAATGACAATTTATGTGTATGAAGATGCCAAATGGAAACAAACACTAGAATTAGTTGACACCACTTCAGAATATGCATTAACCGGAGCAGTATTCAGCCAAGACCGTTACGCTATTGAAGAAGCAACATTGGCTTTACAAAACAGTGCTGGAAATTTTTATATTAATGATAAACCAACCGGTGCCGTCGTAGGCATGCAACCCTTTGGTGGTGCAAGAGCATCAGGAACCAACGATAAAGCGGGTTCCATGCAAAACTTATTGCGTTGGGTTTCACCAAGAACTATCAAAGAAACTTTTGTGACTCCAGAAGATTATCGTTATCCGTTTTTGGGGGAATAGTTTTATTTTTCAATCATCGTATTAAATTTCAAGCTTTTACATAACATTTTTTATTCCATTGAAAATAGATTCTTTGTATATTTGATAACTAAAAATTAAATAATAATTCTGATTATGAAATTAAAAATTACACTACTGCTTTTTTTTCTATTTTCACTTTTAAGCTTTGCGCAGGACAAATCGTATGATTTATTAAAAGACCAAACAGAAACTAAGATTCTTTATGACAGAGTTTTTGGGATTTCAAATGCAACAGAACAAAGAAAAACAGGAATAACATCAAATTATTTCATGCAGGTTTATCATGAAATGCAACGTGCCGATTTTTTAAATCGATTGCCAAAACTCGATTTTATTCGAGAACAAGCCAATATTGGTTTTGCTCAGAATCAAATTCCGTTGAGTATTTTAATTTCAGATTTTGAAAAAATCAGTAATACTACTTCTGAAAATGGTGATTTATTTTTAAATGAAAACCGTCAATTTCAATTAAGACAAAATGCACAAAATGTTTTTGAAAAACATAGTCTAAATCTAATTTCTCCTATTGCGCTAAAATCAAAATCCAGTCAGGTGACTTTTGTTTTAAAAGATAATTTGATTTTTAATACCACCAATAGAAATATTACAAGTATTGCTATTCAAGCTAAAAAAGATGAAAATTGGAAAACTATTTCGAGAAATGTTCCTTTCCAAATCAATTTTTCTGAAAATGGAAAACAAACTGTAAATTGTAAAATTATATTATCTAATGGAGATATTATTTATGAGTCTTTCATTATTACTATTGAAGATCAAAATAACGGAACAGCCAATAAAGATAATTCGCAAAACCTACAACCTGCTGCTGTAACTACAATCACAGCAACAACTCCCTATCAAGGTTTTGGTGAAACTACAGCTTTTTTTGGGCAAGGAGAATATGAAATTTTTCCTGATACTGTTGACGGCATTTTAGACAAGCCTATCTTTCTAGTTGATGGTTTTGATCCTGGTGATAGCAGAAATATTGCTGCTATTTATGCTGGACTTAATTATGGAACTAATCAAAATCTAGCTGATTTTTTAAGAACACAAGGATTTGACATTGTTCTTTTAAATTTTCCAACATACACAAGACCTAATACCACAACAGTAGTCGATGGTGGTGTAGATTTTATTCAAAGAAACGCTTTTGTGCTGGTATCATTAATCAATCAAATAAACGCTCAAAAAGTAGGAAATCAAAAAAACGTGGTTATTGGCCCTAGTATGGGTGGTTTAATTTCGAGGTATGCATTACGCTATATGGAAATGAATAATATTAATCATGATACACGACTTTTTATTTCATTTGATTCACCGCATCAAGGCGCTAATGTTCCAATAGGATTTCAACATTTATTCAATTACTTAGCNTATGGTCCACTTGGAAATGTAACTGTACAACCAGTTGTAAACGGATTAATAAAAAGTCCTGCTGCAAGACAAATGCTAATTGATCATTTGGAAGGTCATTTACAAACGGGTAGTTTGTTTGAATTTAACACCGCTTCAAATTCTCTTTTACCCACTGGTGCTCCAAATTATAGAACAGAATTCCAAAATGAGNTAAACTCAATGGGGTTTCCACTTAATACAAGAAATGTTTCTATCTCAAACGGAGCTGGAAATGGGGCAAACAATTACAGCCCAGATTTTGAAGTAATGAATTATACATTAAATATAACGCCAACACAACGAGCAATAATTAATTTAAGATTTACACCAGCTGCAAATCAAACAAATCAAGTAAGTCGTTTTAGAGGCCAACAATATGTTGTGCTTTTTTGGATTACTGGTTTTGAAAGTTTGGCCAATTCAAAAGCTCCAACATTTACAGCCGGCTTAGATACTGCACCTGGAGGACGATTTGATATAACTGATTTTTCAAACGGACTTGGAACTGACCCTATCTTAACACAATTTTTCGATAATCTCAATGCAGACTATTTTACTTTCATCCCAACTTGGAGTTCAATGGCTGTAGGAAATACAAACAACTTATATTCGCCAATAACTTCGGCTACAACAACACCTTTTGCTGCATCTTTAATCCCAACTGTAAATGAAAATCACGTTACCTTGAATGCAAACAATGTAGCTTTTGCTTTGAATGAAATTTTAAATGGCACTTTAACTACAGTTAATCCTGTTTTTGAAACACTTTGGATAAAAAATCCTGTTTCAAATACTATTGAAATAAATACTTCCTATGCTATTGACAATGCATCGGTTTCAATTTCAGATATGTTAGGCAAAACCATTTATCAGTCAAAAAACAACAATATCAATGGAATATTTGAAATTCCTGTTTTTTTGACTAAAGGAGTTTATCTCATTACAATTGGAAATGAAAGTGGAAATGTGACAAAGAAAATTGTGAAGAATTAATACTAAAAAGTCCTCTCGTTCTGAAAAAATAAGAGGACTTTTTTTTATGCTTTAAATTTAAGTGGTACATGCACCACTTTTTTGGTTTCAAAGAATTCATCTTTAAAGAATTCAGAGATGTTATATTCGGTTGCTTTTGGAAAGTCTTTCAATTCCTCTGTTAAATCACCTCCTTTTAAGTAAAGTATTCCGTTTTGTAATTGATGTTTGTTTTGTTTTTTGATTTTGTATTTAATCCATGAAACAAAATCAGGCATATTGGTTACGGCGCGACTTATAATGAAATCGTAATCGCCTTTTACGTTTTCGGCACGCATTTGTTCGGCCTTTACATTTTTTAATGCTAATGCTTCGGCAACTGCTTTTACTACATTTATTTTTTTCAGAATAACATCTATCAAATAAAAACGGGTTTCAGGAAAAAGTATTGCCAGGGGAATTCCAGGAAAACCACCACCAGTTCCCACATCAAGAATATAGGTTCCGGGTTCAAATGGTTGTATTTTGGCTATAGCCAACGAATGTAAAACGTGTTTGGTATATAATGCATCAATGTCTTTACGGGAAATCACATTTATTTTGGCATTCCAATCCTGATACAATGCTTCCAATTTTTGAAACTGTTGTATTTGATTTTCAGTAAGATTAGGAAACTGTTTGATAATTTCTTCCATAAAATGAATTTTGAACAAAAATACTGCTTTTGGTTAATAATTATGATTTGTTTATAATCTTTAAAATATTATAATAATTATCTTTGGGCAAAAATTAATTTATTTTAAATGGATACCACAACACCTATATTTTCTAAAAACGATAGTTTAAAATTTTTTAGAACCCTAAATTCTAGAGTTAATAACTATTTTAAAGAAAATAATATTCAAAAAACTGGAAATTGGAAATTACACTTGAAAACAATTATTTTGTTTAGTGTTTTCTTAACCCCTTACTTTTTAATAATTACATTAACTTCTATGCCATTTTGGGTTTTCTTTTTACTCTCTATCGTTATTGGAATTGGTATGGCAGGAATAGGAATGAACGTAATGCACGATGGAAATCACGGTTCCTATTCTAATAAAAATTGGATTAATAAATTTATGGGAGGAACTATATATATTTTGGCTGGTAATGTATACAATTGGCAAGTACAACACAATGTATTGCACCATACCTACACCAACATACATGGGCATGATGAAGATTTAGATGCGGGAAGAATTATCCGTTTTACAAAAGATGCAAAATGGTATAGTTTTCACAAATTTCAACATTATTATTCCGTTTTTTTATATGGATTATTGACCTTCAATTGGTCATTAACTACCGATTTTAAGCAGATGAAAGCTTATTTGAAAAGAAAATTATCATATGGCGACGTTAAATCTCCTAAAATACTTTGGACGACTTTGGTAATTACAAAAGTTATTTATTTTTCGATTTGGATTGTGCTTCCCATGATTTTAGGAGTATTGTGGTGGAAAGTTTTAATTGGTTTTTTTGTTATGCACTACACTGCAGGATTAATTTTGAGCATCGTTTTTCAATTGGCACATGTTATTGAAGATGCTTCAAATCCGAAACCTAATGAAGTAGGTGAAATGGAAAATACTTGGGCTATTCATCAATTGTTTACCACTGTAAATTTTGCTCCAAAAAATTGGCTCGTAAATTGGTATACTGGCGGATTAAATCATCAGATTGAGCACCATCTTTATCCAAACATTAGCCACATACATTACGGAAAAATAGCTAAAATNGTNAAAGAAACNGCTAAAGAATGTAATTTACCCTATCACGAATACCGAACAATGCGAAGTGCNGTTATTGCTCATTTCAAACATTTAAAAGAATTGGGAAGACAACCTCAATTAGCCTAAAATTTTAAATGAAGANTTTTTAACCATTAAGATATTAAGCAATATTAAGCACCAAAAATCTTAATTTTCTTAATACCTTAATGGTTTTTATTTTAAAATATAAAATATTTAATTACAACACAACATGAACAACCTATTATCGGATAGAATAAATAATTTATCAACGTCACAAACGCTGGCAATGGCTGCCTTAGCTAGAGAATTAAAAGCCCAAGGAAAAGACATTATCAGTTTGAGTTTGGGTGAACCCGATTTTAATACCCCAGACTTTATTAAGGAAGCCGCTAAAAAAGCTATTGACGAAAACTATAGCACCTATTCTCCTGTTGATGGTTATTTAGAGTTAAAAGAAGCCATTTGTCGTAAATTTAAACGCGATAATAATTTAAAATACAAGCCAGCAAACGTTGTTGTTTCAACTGGTGCCAAACAATCGTTGTATAATATTGCTCAAGTAATGTTGAATGATGAAGATGAAGTTATTCTTCCGGCACCGTATTGGGTTTCCTATTTTGAAATTATCAAATTATCGGGTGGCGTTCCTGTAGAAGTACCAACTTCA
>B570J29619_1000020_pt1 | contig 15837 bp, 16 predicted proteins | sample LakMenEpi03Oct11_FD_29619 | JGI IMG/M metagenome (IMG submission 29619)
AGCGAAAGTACTTCATTCATATCCAATCCTTTTCTCATTCTGGTTCCGCCACCGGCAGCACCACCACGAAGCGAGTTGATTACGGTCCAACCTTCGGCTTCGGTCTCCGCATCTTTCCAGTTGAAAACTATTTCGGGTTCTTTGTTTTCGAATTTTTTTAATAACTCTTTCATTGTTATTGGTTCGTTTGTGGCGCAAATATAGGTTTATAATTTTATTTGAATATTCCATTAATAGCATACAAAGGAATATTTGTCAACCAATCTTCTTTCCTAAATTTGCTCATTGAAGTACGAATAGCACTTTGGTTTTCAAATTTTTCTACAAATACTTTTAAACTTTTAGATTTTAAATTTTCTTCGGCTTTTACTTCTATTGGAACAACTTCGTTTTTATTTTGAATTATAAAATCAATTTCGGCAGTATTACTTGACGACCAGTAAAATAATTGGTGATGAATAGTCAACTCTTGGCAAACATACTGTTCGGACAACGCACCTTTAAATTCAGATAATATTGCATTTTTTTCTAATAGTATTTTCTGGTCTAAATTAGCAACCGCATTAAGCAAACCTATATCAATAAAGAATAATTTAAAAGCATCATAATCAGCATAAGCATTTAATGGTAATGTTGGTTTTTCTATTCGATTAACTTTTAAAACCAACCCTGCATCGACTAACCAATTGATTGCTGCCTCAAAATCTTTCGCTCTTGCACCATTCTTGATTTGTCCATAAATAAATTTTTTGTTTTCTTTTGCTAACTGACTTATTAAGAAATTCCACACTAGCTTTATTTTTGGAACAATCTCATTTGGAGCGTATTTTCCAAAATCATTTTCATATCCAATGAGTAGCTTTTTTTGTAACGTTCGTGTTGTTTCTAAATTTTTATTTTCTATATAATTTGCAACTACTTCAGGCATTCCACCAATAAAATAATACAATCGCAATAACTCTATAAGTTTTTCGTGAAACGAATCTAATACTTTCCAATCTTTATTTTGTATTTGTTGTACTAAATTTTTGTGGTCTAAATTTTCTAAAAATTCGCTAAAACTCATAGGGTATAATTGCTTAAAATCGACTTTTCCAACTGGAAATGAATTGTTTTTTTGCATTGAAACCCCAAGTAATGATCCAGCGGAAACTAGATAATATTCTGGTGCTTGTTCATAAAAATATTTCAAAGCGGTCAAACCTTTTGCTGCTTCTTGAATTTCATCAAAAATCAGCAAAGTATTTTCGGGAGTTATTTTTTGACTAGTTTCTATTTCTATTACTGTAATAATTCGTTCAATATTAAAATCAACCGTAAATAAATCTCTCAAACGGCTACTGCTTTCAAAGTTGAGGTAAACTACTTGTTCAAATTCTCTCTTTCCAAATTCCTTCATTATCCAAGTTTTCCCAACTTGTCTGGCCCCTTGAATCAGTAAAGGTTTTCTTTTTTCTGAGTTTTTCCAAACAATCATTTCATTTATTAAAAATCTATTCATGAGTATCTAATTTTAATTAATCAATTACAAAAATACACTTTTTCATATGAATAAATGTAATTAAATACACTTTTTCATATTAAAAAATGTAAAAAACCACACTTTTCCATACGAAACAAGCATAAAAAATGAGATTATTAATATATAATTCCAGATGAATGATCCATTTTTGCACCAGTAACACTGCTCAAAACATTCACCTCATTACGCAGTTTCAATACGCCAAGCAACGCAAAGATTAACGCCTCTTTATATTCCAGTGTCTTTCTATCAGGAATGATGAGTTCAAGTTTTGCTAAATGAAATTGCAAGAGACCAATCAAAAAATCATTATAAGCTCCACCACCAGTAACTAACATTTTGCCCTGTTGGTTTGTCAAAGCCATAGCCGTTTGCATCGCAATATGTTCCGTGAACGTATGCATTTTATCTTCAATAGGAATAGAATACTTTTCCATTAAAGGCAAAACCACAGTCTTCACAAATTCAAAACCAAGCGATTTCGGGAACGGCTTTTTGTAATATTCCAAAGCATTCAAAGCATTTAATAAATCGGAATTAATTTTTCCCGATTTAGAAATTTTCCCTCTATCATCATAATCAAATCCGAGTTGATTGGCATAAAAATTCAAAACCGTATTGACTGGTGAAATATCAAAAGCTATACGTTTTCCATCTTGCTCAAACGACACATTAGAAAAACCACCTAAGTTCAAACAATACTCATAATCGGCAAAAAGAATGCGGTCACCTATAGGAACTAAAGGCGCGCCTTGTCCACCCAATTGTACATCTTGCACTCTAAAGTCGCAAACCACAGTTTTATTTACAATTTTTGCTATTTCAGGAAGATTGCCTATTTGTAATGTAAAACCGTTTTGCGGTTGGTGCAAAATAGTGTGACCATGACTACAAACCGCATCAAGATTTTTTATGTGGTGTTTATCGATAAACGTTTTGATACTATTTCCCAAAAGAATAGTATAATCTTTATTAAGTTGAACCAATTTTTCAGCAGAAAAATCAACGGCAGTTTTCAGCAAGTTTAACCAATGGTCATCATACGAAATAGTTTCACATTCCAAAATTTTATAGTCCCATTTGCCGTTAATAATTGTGAAATGGATATGAGCCAAATCAACCCCATCAAGCGAAGTGCCCGACATTACACCAATAATGCTATATTTTTGTTCAAACATTTGCTAAAATTTATAGAAGTTGGAAAGTTAATTATTATATGGTATTTTTGACTATTTAATCCATGATTTTACAAAATTATCATTTTTATAATTTCAACTACTTGCACCAATTCAAAAATGCCATTTAAAAAAAAAAATTCAATATAATTATACCTAAAAAATGAAAAAATTAATACTACTTACAGGAATTTTAATTCCGCTTTCTTTTTATGCTCAAGTTGAAAATAGAGCGACTTTATTTTATACTTATTACGCACCATCATCAAACAATGTGTTGAACTCTATCGAACAATCAAATATTGATTTTCAATATTACTTGAAAAGTAAGGTCATTGCAAAAAAAATCAAATGGGATAATAATGTTGCTTATCGTTCAGTTTCTGTAGATGACGCTGTAACCAAAAATCTTTATGATTTATCATATACTTCTTCTTTTGTTTACACTAAAAAAGGGAAGAATTTCATTATTGGATATGCACGGTTGAGTGTAAGAAGTCAATACAACACGACTTTGACTTTTGACGCACTATTTCCATGGTTCTCTTTTGGTTATATGAGACAATCCCAAACCAATAAATCCATAAGATGGGGTGCAGGAATTAATTACAATAATGACTTTGGTAAAAATGTATTGTTGCCTTTCTTTATTTTTAATTATGAAACTCAAAAGATGCGTTTCAATGCTACTTTACCAAGTTCTATTTTGCTTTTGTTTAAAGAAAATAAAAAGTTGTATTATGGATTAAACGCTACATTAACTTCATCAATATTTGATGTTGAAGACAATTCATATGAAAAATTACAAATTTTAAATGCCAACTTTTTTGCCTTTACACAAATAAAACTTTTCAATAAACTCTGGTTTGAAGTTAANCCTGGAATTACTTTAAGACGNAATTTTAATTTTTTACAAAATAATTTTGAACCTCTAAATGCCGATTCAAAAAACAGATTAGATCCTAATTTTGTCNTGACGTCTGGTTTGCTGTATAAGATAAACTAATACATATTGCTCAAATGACTAAACAAAATCTGTTCAAAAACTTCGATATATTTCAATAGATTCTAAATTTACGAAAACGTTTGAAATTTTAAGTTTTAAGTGCTATTTTTGTGCACCAAATCGAAAAGATTCAATCATNNTAATACTAAAAGCTCATGGATTTTAATTTAACCGAAGAACATGTAATGATACAACAAGCAGCAAAAGATTTTGCAATCGCAGAATTATTGCCTGGTGTAATTGAAAGAGACGAACATTCTAAATTCCCAACCGAACAGGTCAAAATGATGGCANAANTNGGTTTNATGGGAATGATGGTTGATCCTAAATATGGNGGTTCAGGATTAGACGCTATTTCATATTGTTTAGCATTAATTGAAATTTCTAAAATTGATGCATCTGCNGCAGTTATTATGTCGGTAAACAATTCATTAGTATGNGCTGGAATTGAAAAATATGCCAACGAAGAACAAAAAATGAAATACCTAGTGCCATTGGCAAAAGGCGAAGTGATTGGTGCATTTTGTCTTTCTGAACCAGAAGCAGGAAGCGATGCGAGTTCCCAAAAAACAACCGCCAAAGACATGGGCGATTACTATCTTTTAAACGGAACCAAAAACTGGATTACTAATGGAAATTCAGCTTCGACCTATTTAGTAATGGCGCAAACCGACGTGGAAAAAGGCCACAAAGGAATCAATGCTTTTATTGTTGAAAAAGGTTGGACGGGTTTTGAAATTGGACCAAAGGAAAAGAAAATGGGAATCCGCGGAAGCGATACGCATTCGCTTATGTTTACTGATGTAAAAGTTCCAAAAGAAAACAGAATTGGTGCTGATGGTTTTGGGTTTAATTTTGCGATGAATGTTTTGAACGGAGGAAGAATAGGAATTGCTTCTCAAGCTTTAGGAATAGCAACGGGTGCTTATGAATTGGCCTTAAAATATTCACAAGAAAGAAAAGCATTTGGTAAAGAAATTTTCAAACATCAAGCCATTGCTTTCAAATTAGCTGATATGTATGTAAAAATCACAGCCGCCAAATTATTGATTATGAAAGCGGCTTGCGAAAAAGATGAAGGCAAAGACATTGCACACTCAGGCGCTATGGCAAAATTATATGCGTCTGAAATTGCATTAGAAGTGGCAAATGAAGCGGTTCAAATTCACGGAGGAAACGGTTACGTAGCCGAATACCATGTAGAACGCATGATGCGCGATTCGAAAATCACCCAAATTTATGAAGGAACTTCCGAAATTCAACGAATTGTTATTTCAAGAGGTTTGGTATAATATAAATTTTGAAGTCAAATATACCCTTTCAGAAATTCATTTTTGAAAGGGTATTTTTTATTATTTTAGCATTTGAAAATAATGATATGAAAAACATCATCATCACAGGAACATCTCGTGGCATTGGATTTGAGTTGGCATTGCAATTTGCCAAAGCAGGACATCAAGTGTTAGCCATCTCGCGTAAAATAGCACCAGAGTTTCTTAGCAATCAAAATATCACATCACTTTCTGTTGATTTATCTGAGGAAGATGATTTGGTTCAAGTTCAAAACTTCCTTTTACAAACTTGGAAAAAAGTTGACATCATCATTCACAACGCTGGAAGTTTGTTACTCAAACCGTTTGCTCAAACTACACAAGAAGATTTTGAAAACATCTATAAAGTCAATGTTTTTGGTGTTGCCAATCTTACCCGTCTATGTTTGCCCTATTTGCAAAAAGGAAGTCACGTGGTTTCCATCAGCTCTATGGGAGGCATTCAAGGAAGTATGAAATTTGCTGGACTTTCGGCATATAGTTCCAGTAAAGGAGCGGTAATCACACTTTCAGAACTTTTAGCAGAAGAATATAAAGACAGCGGAATAACTTTCAATGTTTTGGCACTCGGTGCTGTGAATACCGAAATGCTTCAGGAAGCTTTTCCAGGATACGAAGCACCAATTTCTGCTAAAGAAATGGCGGATTATATTTTCAATTTTGCATTAAATGGGAATAAATACCATAATGGGAAAGTGATNCAAGTTTCGGCTACAACNCCATAATTTTAGATTATATAATATGAAACAACAAAANGCCATTCAATTATTTGAAGATAAAAAAGTACGAACCATTTGGGATGAAGAACAAGAAAAATGGTTCATTTCTATTATTGACGTAGTAGAAATTTTGACCGAAAGTCCAAACCCTCGTAAATATTGGAGTGTTTTAAAAGTCAGACTTAAAAAAGAAGGAAGTCAGTTGGCTACAAATTGTAGTCAACTGAAAATGCAATCTTCGGATGGAAAATTTTATAAAACAGATGTTGCAGATACCGAACAACTTTTTCGGTTAATTCAATCTATTCCTTCACCAAAAGCAGAACCATTTAAACTTTGGTTGGCAAAAGTTGCAACGGAACGTTTGGATGAAATGCAAGATCCCGAACTCAGTATTGATAGAGCTTTAGAGCAGTATATGCAATTAGGATATTCTGAAAACTGGATAAATCAACGACTAAAAAGTATTGAAATTCGCAAGGAACTTACCGATGAATGGAAAAATAGAGGTATGAAAGAAGGACAGCAATTTGCAACATTGACCGATATAATTTCAAAATCGTGGTCGGGGAAAACAACAAAAGAATATAAGATTTTGAAAGGGTTGAAAAAAGAAAATCTTCGAGACAATATGACTAATACGGAATTGATATTAAATATGTTAGCCGAAGCTTCTACCAAAGATATTTCACAAGCTACAAATCCTGAAACCTTTGAGGAAAATAAAAAAGTAGCCAAACAAGGAGGAAATGTTGCTAAAGTCGCTATGAAAGAATTGGAAACCAAAACAGGTAAAAAAGTTGTGAGTTCACTCAATGCAAAGTCATTATTAAATTCAAATAAGAAGATTGGATAATGAGCGAAGTCCTGTCAAAATACCTGCCCGAACACTCAGTTGTTGCTTGTTTTGAATTAATCAAAAGCAATAATGTACATTTGAAAATTGTCAACGAACGACAAACGCGTCATGGAGATTACCGCAGAGCAGTAGGAGGAAAGCACGAAATTACTGTTAACGCCAATTTGAATAAATACAGGTTTCTAATAACTTTAGTTCACGAAATTGCCCATTTAGTGGCTTATGAAAAGTATGGACGAATGATAAAACCACATGGCAACGAATGGAAGCATACGTTTCAAAGAATGATGGTTCCTTTTATTCGTCCTGAAATTTTTCCACATTCGGTGTTGCCTTTGGTTGCGAATCATTTCAGAAACCCAACAGCCAGTAGTGATACTGATGCTCGATTGGCTTTTGCCTTAAAGCAATTTGACGAACGAAAACCCGATATTCATTTCATACACGAAGTGCCAAGCGGCAGTATGTTCCGAATAAAAAATGGCAGAATTTTTCAAAAGAAAGGACTTCGTGTAAAACGATATGAATGTCTGGAAGTGAAAACCGGAAGATTGTTTTTGTTTAATGCTAATGCTGAGGTGGAGATAATTCCAGGATAGTTTCAATTTATAAAAACATTCACTTTATAACTTTGATAATTCGCGATAATTCGTGTAATTTGTGGTCAAATAAAAAATGAGATTAGCTCCGCTCTTTTCGGCTATCGCCTCGGGCGCTTCTTATGATCGCAATGACTATGAATAAAAATTATTACGCCATATTAATGGCTGGCGGTGTGGGATCACGCTTTTGGCCAGTGAGTACAACCGATTTACCAAAACAGTTTCACGACATGTTAGGTGCAGGAAGCACTTTGATACAAAAAACATTCAGTCGTTTGTCAAAGTTAATTCCAGCTGAAAATATTTTGATTTTAACCAACGAACGCTATAACGAGTTGGTTCTCGAACAATTGCCCATGGTAAAACAAGAGCAAGTATTGCTAGAACCCGCGATGCGAAATACAGCCCCTTGTATTTTATATGCTTCGCTAAAAATTCAAAAACAAAATCCAAATGCCGTGATGGTCGTTGCTCCAAGCGATCACTGGATTGAAGATGAAGATGAATTTTCACGAAATCTACAGCAGTGTTTTGATTTCTGTCAAAAAGAAAATGCTTTGATGACATTGGGTATCCAACCCACATTTCCTAACACAGGTTTTGGCTATATTGAATTTAATAAAAGCGATACCAATCCAATAAAAAAAGTAAATCAGTTCCGCGAAAAACCCGATTATGAAACGGCGAAATCATTCCTTGCGGCTGGAAATTTTCTTTGGAATGGCGGTATTTTTATTTGGAGTGTACAATCGATTACAGAAGCATTTGAGAAATTCCAACCCCAAATGAACGGGTTATTTCAAAACGGAATTGAAAGTTATAATACCTTAAATGAAAAGCAATTCATCAATGATAATTATGCCAATGCCGAAAATATTTCCATTGATTATGCCGTGATGGAAAAAGCACAAAACGTTTATGTGCTTCCGGCAACATTCGATTGGAATGACTTGGGTACTTGGGGACAACTTCATGAAAAATTAGAAAAAGATGAAAACAACAATGGTATTATTAATGCAAAAGTTGTGATGGAAAATGCTTCTAATAATATTGTCCGTTCCGATGCCAATAAAATCATTGTTATTGATGGTTTACACGATTACATCATTGTAGATAAAGAAGGTATTCTATTGATTTATCCGAAAAGTAAAGAGCAAGACATCAAGCGAATTACTGCTTTGGCAAATGAGTTATAAAAGGCAATGAACATTGTTGCTTTTTTATTCCTCTCTATTTTGTGCTTTTCTAATTTTTTTGAAAAGATTAGAAGAATATACAAAATCAACTATGGCTTCATTATCGGTTTTAAAAATTTCTTTTTTAGAACCTTCCCAAGCTAAAATGCCTTCTTTTAAAAAAATAATTTTCTCACCAATTTCCATTACGGAATTCATATCGTGTGTATTAATAACTGTAGTAATATCATATTCTACCGTTATTTCATGAATTAGGTTATCAATCAAAATCGCAGTTTTAGGGTCTAATCCTGAGTTGGGTTCGTCACAAAAAAGATATTTCGGATTGTTCACAATCGCTCTAGCTATCGCCACACGTTTTTGCATTCCTCCCGATATTTCGGATGGTTTTTTATGATTGGCATCAATTAAATTGACACGATTAATTACAAAGTTTACACGTTCTTTAATCTCTGCGGCTGATTTATTAGAAAACATTTTAAGCGGAAAACCAATATTTTCCTCAACTGTCATGCTGTCAAAAAGGGCGCTTCCTTGAAACACCATGCCAATTTCGGTACGTAATGTTCTTTTTTCATCAGCCGTTAGCTCTGAATAAATTCTGCCATCAAAAGAGATAGTTCCTTTATCTGGAGCGTGAATTCCCAGTAAACTTTTCAGCAAAACCGTTTTACCTGATCCACTTTGTCCAATAATTAAATTGGTTTTTCCTGTTTCAAAAATGGTAGAAATTCCTTTTAAAACTTTAGAATTTCCAAAAGATTTTTCTATGTTTTTTACTTCTATCATTTAGGTTAAGAGTAATTGAGTTAATATGTAATTCACCAAAATAATGGTAACAGCCGTCCACACAAAGGAAACCGTACTTGCTTTTCCTACCTCGAGTGCGCCACCTTTCATATAATAACCGTGAAAGGATGGAATGGTGGCTAATAATAAACCAAAAATAAATGTTTTTATAAAAGCATAGGCAACGTGAAATGGAATAAATTCTTGTTGTAATCCTATAATAAAATCATCACTAGAGCCAAATCCACCATAAACACTGGCAATAAAACCACCAAGAATTCCTAGAAACATAGCTATTCCAATCACAAATGGATACAGTAGTAATGCTATCATTTTTGGAAAAACCAAATAATTCAACGAGTTTACACCCATAACCTCCAACGCATCGATTTGCTCTGTAACACGCATTGTTCCTATGCTTGATGTGATAAATGAACCCATTTTTCCCGCCATAATTACGGAGATAAATGTTGGCGCAAATTCTAAAATTACCGATTGTCGTGTGGCAAACCCAATGAGGTATTTTGGAATTAAAGGATTGGTCAAATTTAAGGCAGTTTGAATAGAAACTACACCTCCAACAAAGAAGGATATAAATGCCACTATCCCAAGAGAATCTATTATTAAATCATCAATTTCTTTGAAAATTAATTGTCTCATAACCGACCATTTTGTTGGTTTGTTAAAGACTTCTTTCCACATCAAGAAATATTTTCCTATTTGAGATAAATAACGGATAAGCATCATTTTTTTAGTGTTCAGTTTACAGTCCAGATAGCTTTTAAGAGCAAAAAGTAAAAATAGTATATTTTATGTTATTGATGTTTTTAAAAGATAAAAATATGGTTATCTGTATTTAAATTATTTTTGTATTTTTAAATAAATGTTAGTTTAATTAACAAATATTGTGTAGGATTTAAATATAAAAATCTTGCTTTAGTATAAAAGAGTATTCCATTTTTCCTTTAACAAACAAGTTAATTTGAATGAATTGGTTTAATTTTAGTGAAATTTTTTAATGAGTTTGACCTATTCAATTAATAAGTAATTGATTTTCGTATATTTGTGATGCTATTTATCTAAAAGACATGCCTGAGATTTTTCGTTTTTTTGGAATGCGGTTTTTCTATTTTAGCAATGATCATTTGCCTATTCATGTACACATTAAAAATGCTGATGGCACAGCAAAATTCAATATTAGTCCTGTTGAGTTAATTGAAAACAAAGGAATAAAAAAGAAAGACCTTTTATTGGCTGAAAGTATTATTGAAGAAAACAAAGAATTAATAATCAATCATTGGAACGATTTTTATAAATCATAAAAGAACAAAATGGAAGCAAAAAAAATTTGGTTTGACAATGAATTTATTTTTGTTGAAACTAACGACAATAGAATTGGGAAAATGCCATTAGAGTGGTTTCCTCGTTTAAAAAATTCTACTATTGAAGAATTAGAAGCATATGAATTATGGGCTGATAATAGTTGGATTCATTGGGAATCTATAGGTGAAGATTTATCAGTTGAAGGTTTTTTTTCATTTAATAAAGATTTGCAACAAATTTTAACTAAATAAACTTTTCTTTCATTTTGCTAAGGCGATAATTTCGTATAAATTTTGCTTGTTCCTCCGTAACCAAAAGTGGTTTTTTTCCTGATTTTGCTTTCCAATATCCTTTTATATAATCAAAAAACAGTAACGGTTTTCTTTTCATCATCGCTAGTTTTGCCGATGCAATGGTTGTAATTAAAAATCCGTAACCTAAAGTATAAAATGCTTCTCCTTGTTTGTAACGAGCAGTTTTATTGTAGTTTGCGCCAGTGGGTTTTAAATGTTTGACTTTCAACGTTTCATCTGTTACCACTCTCCAATTGTAAAATTTGCAAAGTAATTCATCTACTGTGTCCCAACCCATGGCGGGTTTTAAGCCGCCAATTTGCTCAAAAGTTGCTTTTCTATACGCTTTAAAGGCACCGCGAATATGGTCTTTATCGGTTAAGTTTTCCAAAATCCAATCGCCATTTTTTTCGATGTAGGCAAATCCGCCCACCATTCCTATTCGTTCATCGGATTTAAAATGCGAAATGATAGTTTCGAAATAGTTAGTTGGAAAAATTAAATCAGCATCAGCTTTTACAAGAAAATCATAATTATCATCTAGCGTTTCTAATCCTTTTTGAAATGCCTGTATCACTTTGCTTCCCGGCAAATGTGTTGCATCTGAAGTTTTATTTACTAATGTTATCCAAGCATATTTTTCTGAAAATCCTTTAACGATTTTAGCTGTTCTATCGGTAGAATTATCATTAACAACAACAATTTTTGAAGGTAAAACCGTTTGCTCGACCAATGATTGTAAGGTTAAGGAAATGTGTTTTTCTTCGTTGTGAGCTGGAATGACGATGTAATATTTCATTTTTAAATTCCAATTTTTTAAATTCCAAATTCCAACTGATATGAACGAAATTTTGGAATTTGGGATTTATTTTTTGGGATTTCTTTCCGCATAAACTATATAATATCTCGGCGTGAAATACCTCAATAAAGGGCGAAAACCAAATTTTTTCACAGGATGTGTAAACTTGATACGGTCCACGATTTTAAACCCCGTTTTTTCTAGTAACCAATCCAATTGCCAATCTTCAAATTCATGGTAATGTCTGTCCCATGTATCAGTTTTACTTTTGTAAGCCGAGGAAAACCACAAACGCAATGGAATGGATATTAACAATTTATCACATTTTACGTTTTCTAAAACCGTATAAGCGTTCAATAAATGTTCAAAAATTTCAAAAGCAGTAAATACCTGATACGTTTCGTTTTGCAGGGCGCTTTGGTCATTATCCAAGTCTTCTCCTTTGGTGTTTTTAACAGTATATCCATTTTCTTCCATAATTTTGGAGAATGGATTTGAAACTCCTAAATCGAAAATGGTTTCGGATGTNGTAATGTGTTTTTTTAGAAACTGAAGTGTAATGTTAAAGCGTTTACTCGGATAGGTTTTCTCGTACATGTAACAAGTTTGTGATTTATTGTTTTTGGTCTTTTCAAGGCAAAATTAACTATAAACCATAAACCATAAACTAAAAACAGTTAAAAATTACATTCGGTATACAATAGCATTTACATTCATACCAGCGCCAACCGAAGCAAACATAATAACATCGCCTTTGTTTAGTTCTTGGTTTTCAATTTCGCCTTTAACCATAGAGTCATATAACGTTGGAATAGTTGCAACGCTTGAGTTTCCGAGTTTGTGAATGCTCATGGGCATTATTCCATGTGGAACTTCTTTTCCATATAGTTTATAAAATCGATGAATTATGGCTTCATCCATTTTTTCATTGGCCTGATGTATCAGTATTTTTTTTACGTCATTAATAGAAATACCACTTTTATCAAGACATTCCTTCATAGCTTTGGGAACATTGCTTAATGCAAATTCATATATTTTTCTGCCATGCATTTTAATGTAGCGAACATCGGGATTATGTGTAGAATTAAATGATTTTCCAAAGTATAAATAGTTTGCTTCATCATAAGAAAATGTTGCAGATTCATGGGCAAGAATTCCGCCATCATCAGCTGTAGCTTCAACAATTGTAGCTCCTGCACCATCAGAATAAATCATAGAATCTCTATCGTGTGGATCTACCACTCTTGATAATGTTTCAGCACCAATGACTAAACATTTTTTTGCCATTCCAGCTTTTATAAATGCCGTCGCTTGAATGACTCCTTCAACCCAACCAGGACAACCAAAAAGCATATCATAAGCAACACATTTTGGGTTTTTAATTCGTAGATTATGTTTCACTTTAGAAGCTAAACTCGGTAACATATCGCCTTGGATAGCTCCTTTTTTTACATCGCCAAAATTATGAGCAAAAATTAGATAATCTAAAGTTTCTGGGTCAATCTTGGCATTTAGAATAGCTTTTTTTGCTGCAATTGTTGCGATATCAGATGTCTGTAAATCATCTGAAGCATATCTGCGTTCTTCAATTCCAGTGATTTCGAGAAATTTTTTGGCTACTACATCATTCGGATGCGGAAACGGAGTTCCGTCATCATTCAAAAAAACGTGTTCAGCAAAATTTTTATTAGATACTATTTCAGTTGGGATATAGCTTCCAGAACCTGTTATTTTTATATTCATTGCTTAGTTTAATCAAAATAAACTGTAAATTTAAAGATAATTAATCAATTAATAACACAATAATTACTATGCGTGCATACTATTATCAAATTATCATTTAAAACCAATATATTTATTAATAATGCAACACTAAACTTTATTTTGCGCTATTTTAATTTGCATAATAGTGGCAATATTCAAAGCTTGTGTTTTGATTTGCTCTGCTTTTTCACCTCGAAAGTTTTCGTCAACGGCAGTATTGAAATGATGTAACCATATTTTAAATAATTCAGGNGATAAATATTCTTTGGCATTTACATCCAAATGGATTTGNGTTAAATTATTTGTATAACCACCTGTTCCTAATATGACTTGTGACCAAAAAGTAACTAAAATAGGTAAGTGCTCTTCAATTTTTATTTTAACCACATCAGTAAAAATATAACTTATTGAGCTGTCTGAAAGCAGTTTTTTGTAGAATTCGTCTACTAACAAATACAAGTCACTTTGGTTTTGAATATCGTTCATTTTTAATGTTTAAAGTTTAAAAATTGTTTAAGGGTTTAAAGTTAATCTGAACAACTTTAAACCCTTAAACAATTTTAAACAAATCTAAAACTTATATGTAAGCTTCAATTGGAGCACAACTGCAAACTAAATTTCTGTCGCCATACGCTTCATCTGCACGACGAACTGTTGGCCAGAATTTATTATCCGCTACATAATCCAACGGGAATGCCGCTTGTTCACGAGTATAAGGATAAATCCAATTATCGGTAGTGACCATCATTAAAGTGTGAGGCGCATTTTTCAAAACATTGTTAGGGTTTTCAATGGTGGCAGCTTCAATTTCTTTTCTAATTGCAATCATTGCATCACAAAAACGGTCTAATTCTTCCAAGTTTTCACTTTCAGTAGGTTCAATCATCATCGTTCCTGCCACAGGGAATGAAACGGTTGGTGCGTGAAATCCGTAATCCATTAATCGTTTGGCGATATCGGTTACTTCAATACCTTTTTCTTTAAATGGACGGCATTCCAAAATCATCTCGTGTGCCGCGCGACCCATCTCTCCAGAATATAAAGTATCGTAATGACCGTTTAATTTTTCCTTGATGTAATTCGCATTCAAAATAGCNTATTCTGTAGATTTTTTCAAACCTTCAGCACCCAACATNCAAATATAGCCNTANGAAATTAANCAAACCAAAGCCGAACCCCAAGGTGCTGCAGAAATAGCTGTGATAGCATNCTCGCCACCAGTTGGAATTACAGGATTTGTTGGCAAAAACGGAACTAATTGTGGTGCCACGCAAATTGGGCCAACTCCNGGACCACCNCCACCGTGAGGAATGGCGAAGGTTTTATGTAAATTTAAGTGACAAACATCAGCGCCAATGGTTGCCGGATTTGTTAAGCCCACTTGGGCATTCATATTGGCACCATCCATATACACTTGTCCACCGTGATCGTGAATGATTTGTGTAATTTCTTTAATGGCACTTTCAAAAACGCCGTGGGTTGATGGATAGGTAACCATCAGACATGATAAATTAGCAGAATGTAGAATTGCTTTTTCACGTAAATCATCAACATCAATATTTCCGTTATCCAATGTTTTTGTTACCACAACGTGCATTCCAGCCATGGCAGCCGAAGCTGGATTAGTACCGTGAGCAGAAGATGGAATTAAAGCAATGTTTCTGTGAAAATCGCCACGTGATTGATGATAGGCACGAATAACCATCAATCCTGCATATTCACCTTGCGCACCAGAATTGGGTTGTAAAGAGGTACCGGCGAAGCCAGTAATTACATTTAATTGTTGCACTAACTTAGTCAACATTTCTTGATAACCTTGCGCTTGGTCTAACGGTGCAAACGGATGAATGTTGTTCCATTGCGCCATACTTAAAGGCAGCATCTCAGCAGCCGCATTCAATTTCATGGTACATGAACCTAAGGAAATCATGGAATGATTTAAAGCCAAATCTTTGCGTTCTAACATTTTGATGTAACGCATTAAGGCCGTTTCTGAATGGTATTTGTTAAAAACATCATGTTGTAAAAAGGTGGATATTCTTTGCCCCACCCCAACTCTCCCCAAAGGGGAGGGAGATGAAACAGGGGTAAATTGATTTCCTGAAACTTTAGCAAAAATCGAGGCTATTTTATTTACATCACTAATATTTGTTGTTTCGTTTAATGAAATGGAAACCGTATTTTCATCTATATAATAGAAATTCACTTCGTTTTGTTCGGCAATTGCTGCCACTTTTTTAGCATCTGCTTTAATAACTATGGTATCAAAAAAGGCAGTATTGGTTTGATAATAACCCAATTTCTCTAACAATTCTTCTAATGTTACTGCCATTGTGTGTACTTTATCGGCGATATATTTTAACCCTTTTGGGCCATGATACACGGCGTACATTCCAGCCATAACAGATAATAAAACCTGTGCTGTACAAATATTAGAAGTAGCTTTATCACGTTTGATA
>B570J29619_1000022_pt1 | contig 15691 bp, 12 predicted proteins | sample LakMenEpi03Oct11_FD_29619 | JGI IMG/M metagenome (IMG submission 29619)
GAAATTTAATTTTTGATTTATCCCATTTAATTTTATTTGAATAATAATATTTATCGGTTCTCTTATAATGTAACACGGTGTCTTCTTCTTGTGTTGTTCTTCGTATAAAATAAGTAGGAACTTTTAAATTATAATAAAATTTTAAAAAACCTTTAACTTTAATGGTATCCTTTTCAGAAGCAATAATAAGAATTCTTCTGTTATTAGGTTTTTTCATTACATTTTCATTGACAATTTTTTCTAGACTTTCTATTGGAATTTTGATTAAGTCTTTCGGCTGCAAATCTAAAAATTGAGGCAATGTGTCATTCTCAGTTCCATAATTGCAAATTATTTGAATATATCTTTTTTGGTAGTAATAGATTTCTCCTTTTTTGTCTATTATTAAATTACTTTCTCCATAGAAACCTTTTCGAGGTAAAACAATAGTTTCAGCTCTATAAAGATTTAATGAATCTGTATATTCTTTTAGTTTTCTATCTTCTGCAGAAATAATGTAAGGTATTAGCGAAAGATTTTTTTCAATATTTTTCTTTTTATGACAACTATAAACTAATACAATAATCAATAAGCAAACAATTTTTTTCATAACCTAAAGATATAAAAAAGACACAAAGCATTAACTTTGTGTCTTTGTAATTCTTCCCTCTAGTTAAAACTATCTAATCTCTTGATTTAAAATCAAATCAATGTAAAGATTGATTTTATCTTTCAATTCTTTTCTTGGCGTAATAAAATCAAGGAAACCGTGGTCTAACACAAATTCAGCGGTTTGGAAACCTTCTGGTAAATCTTTTCCTGTAGTATCGCGCACCACACGCGGACCAGCAAATCCAATTAAAGCACCAGGTTCAGAAATATTTATGTCGCCAAGCATAGCATAAGAAGCTGTTGTTCCTCCTGTGGTTGGATCAGTACATAATGAAATATAGGGTATTTTTGCTTCGGCTAGTTGGGCCAGTTTTGCTGAAGTTTTGGCTAACTGCATTAAAGAATAAGCAGCTTCCATCATACGAGCACCACCCGATTTTGAAATCATAACAAAAGGGACTTTATTTTTAATTGAATAATCTATCCCACGGGCAATTTTTTCTCCTACTACAGCTCCCATTGAACCGCCAATAAAAGCAAAATCCATACAACAAACTACTAAATCTTTTCCTTTTGATTTTCCAACACCAGTGCGAACAGCATCTTTCAATCCTGTTTTGTCGATAGCATCTTTTAATCGGTCAGAATATTTTTTGGTATCAACAAATCCTAATGGATCTTTAGAAGTCATTTTGGCATCCAATTCTTTGAACTCATTATTATCAAACAAGATTTCAAAATATTCTTTACTTCCAATTCTAACATGAAAATCATCTTCGGGACTTACCCAAAGATTTCTAGCCAATTCGTCTTGGTCAATGATTTTTCCTGTTGGCGATTTATACCAAAGTCCTTTTGGAACGTCTTTTTTATCTTCTGTTGCAGTAGTAATCCCTTTTTCTGTTCGTTTAAACCAAGCCATAATAGTAAGTTAGAAGTTAGAAGTTGGAAGTTAGAAGTTGCCTTCATACTTTTATAATTCTAACTGTTTGTAATTCAATTATTTTTAACTTCGTACTTCGTGTTTTGTACCTCGTACTTACAAAGTGTTTACATTGTTCAAATCAGCAAATGCTTGTTCTAATCTTTTGTTAAAAGTAACTTCACCTTCTCTAATCCATTTTCTTGGATCGTAGTGTTTTTTGTTTGGTGAATCTACTCCATCAGGACTTCCTATTTGAGTTTTCAAATAATCTATTTTTGAAGTCATATAATCGCGAATTCCTTCGGTGAAAGCAAATTGTAAATCGGTATCGATATTCATTTTAATGACACCATAAGAAATGGCTTCTCTAATTTCTTCTAATGTAGAACCTGAACCACCGTGAAAAACAAAGTCAATCGGATTTGGTTCTGTTTTGAATTTATCTTGAACATAATGTTGGGAGTTTCTCAAGATTTTTGGAGTTAATTTCACATTACCAGGTTTATATACTCCATGAACATTTCCAAAAGAAGCTGCGATGGTAAATCTTGGGCTTACTTTTAAGAGTTCTTCATAAGCATAAGCTACTTCAGAAGGTTGAGTGTATAATTTTGAGCTATCCACATCAGAGTTGTCCACACCATCTTCTTCACCACCGGTAATTCCTAATTCAATTTCTAAAGTCATTCCCATTTTGCTCATTCTAGCCAAATAGGTTTTACAAATTTCAATGTTTTCTTCGATTGGCTCTTCCGATAAATCAATCATGTGAGAAGAATATAAGGGTTTTCCAGTTTCGACAAAATGTTTTTCGGAAGCGTCTAATAAACCATCAATCCAGGGCAATAATTTTTTAGCACAATGGTCAGTATGCAGAATGACTGTTGCGCCATAAGCTTCGGCCAAAGTATGAATGTGTTTCGCTCCAGCAATTCCTCCAGCAATAGCAGCTTTCTCATTTTCATTTGATAATCCTTTTCCAGCGTTAAACTGTGCACCACCATTTGAAAATTGGATAATTACAGGAGCTTTCAATTTTGCCGCAGTTTCAAGAACACCGTTTATTGTGCTAGAACCTATAACGTTTACAGCAGGTAGGGCAAATCCTTTTTCTTTAGCATAATTAAAAATTGCTTGAACTTCATCTCCTGTAGCAACTCCCGGTTTGATATTGTGAGCCATTTTGTTATTTGTTTTTTTAGTTAATTCCGAAAGTTCGGGATACAAAAATAATAATTTCTAATTTTAGAAAGGATAATTAATTCCAATATTTATAACTGATTTGTCGAAGCGTATTTCTTTGAACCATTTTTCGTTTTCTGAATTAGCAGGATTGTAGGTTTTAAATCCTAAATCTAATCGAACAACAAAGAAATTTAAATCATATCTTACGCCAAATCCTGTTCCAATAGCAGTATCTTTTAGAGATTCAAGTCCAGAAAAAACCGCTTTAGGATTAGTAACGATATCACTAATATTCCAAATATTTCCAGCATCAATAAAAATAGCACCAAACAATTGTTGGAAAACATTAAAACGAAATTCTGTGCTTGCACTAATTTTCAAGTTGGCTTCGTTAAAATCATTAACAGCGCCAGTACTTCCTGGACCTAAACCATAAGACTGCCAAGCACGAATATCATTGGAACCACCAGCAAAATAACTTCGAGAAAAAGGAATACTATTCGAATTTCCGTAAGGGATTGCTATACCAAAAAATGCTCTTGTAGCCAGTACTTTTTTATGTGATAAATCCCAATGTTTTATATATTCTAATTCTGTTTTTAAATACTGTGAATATTCTACCCCAAAAATAGCATTAGCGCCGCTTTGACTCAGTAATTTTTGTGAAGCATTAGCAAATAATGATAACAGATTCCCTGCAGATTCTATTTTACCTCTGAGCGTATAAAATTCATTATCTAGTAAGTCTTTCTTTGTAGTTTTTGAATAAGCAATAGTCGATGCAAAAATTAAATTATTTTCTGTCAATCGATTTTTTCTTTCATCAATACTGCGAATTGTTTCATAATCACTTGGCGATGGGAAAACAACTGGATTTGGTCCTAAAACATCATTTAAAAAACCATTAGTACCCGATTCTATAATTAAATTATCTTGCGTTACATCGCCACCGCCAACCCATTCGGGGTTTGTATTGTATATTTGGGCTTGTTTGTTCAAAGCATCATAGGAAGACTCATAAACATTGAAATAATTACTAGAATTTAAATTTTTAACAAACTGAATATTTAACAAATCAAAACGAATGGTTGTGTTTTTTTTGGGTGTCCAATTATAGGTTAAAGAACTTGTAAAGTTTTGTTTGTCCAATCCAATATTGGTTTGTTTTGAATAACCGACACTAATTGTTGTATAAGGAATCATTGATTTTGGAATGATTTTATCTGTTTTAAAAGGAAGAAATAAACGGGGGAAATTTAATTTTGCATCTACACCTAACTCGGTTACATTGAAAAAAACATCATTTGGATTAGCAATATCATTGGAAGATCCTATATTTCCTCTTAAACCAAGATCAAAAGTTTCTGCACCATTAAAAACATTTCTTATAGTAAATGTTGTATTTACTTCCATTCCAATATCTAAAATGTTGGAATGTGTAAAGTCGGTTGAAAATCCAAAAGTGTGTTTTTTTCTTGGGGTTAAAAAGATGTTGGCAATCAATCCGTTTTTCTCGTTTTTATCTTCTATGTATTGTATCAATGGATAATTGAATACTTTCAGATTACTCAAATATTTTGAGGTGAGAAAATTTTTTGTATCAGCATAATAATTGCCTTTGTTTATAAAAACCCCATCAGTAATGGCTTTTGGACGGTATTTTACTTTTTGGGTACTGTATAGTGTAAAATCTTTGTAAGCAACACTATCTTTAATTTTTGCATTCGGATTGGCAGGACTATGGTCTGTAAAAATGTTGACTTTACTGATTTTGTATAACTCAAAAGGTACCGTTCTTACCGAATCTTCTATTCTAATATTTTCATCATTTATTACTAAATCTATATTGGCAATATGCTTGTTTGCAATAGTGTCAATGTCAAAATTTATATAGTTTTGTTGAAACCTAAAAGCACCGTTGTTTCTGAAATCTTCTGTTATTCTAAACCTTTCTTCATCAAAAGCACTTTTGGTATATTTTACTCCGGTTTTTATCATCGAATTCTTTTTCTTTAATTGATAAAGAGAGTCTAAAGATGGACTTGTGATATATGGATTAATACTGTCTAAAATATAAGGTTTTCCTAATTTTATGTCATACTTGATTTTTACTTTTTTTGTGTCAATACTATCAATAGTATAATTTGCTGTAGCATCAAAATAGCCACGATTAAAATAATAGGATTTTAATCGTTTTAGAGATTTTCTGGTACTTAAAGTATCAAGAATTACTGGTGCTTCACCTGTGCTTTTCAAAAAATCGTGAATGCCTGAATAAAAAAATGATTCGCCTAACCTTTTGACTTGTTTTTTTGAAAGCCATTTTACTTTTCTGTTGTATTTTTCGGGATTATTAGTAAACTTAGCTCTGAAAATTGAATCTGTATTTTGCTTGGCTAAATTGTATATGTTTAATCTAAGTTTATAACCTAAAAATGTACTGTTTTGTTTTTGATATAACTGATTTGAAACATCTTCGATATTGTTTTTTTTACCATCAATATGAATATCATTTTTGGTGAGGAGACTTTTTCCATTGGGAACCCTTTTTGTGGCATCGCACCCAAATAAAAGTAGACCTATTAGAATAAATAATGATATTTTTGTGATATTCTTTGTCAAGTGTTGCTTTATATTTAATTCAAAAATACAGTATTTTATGGTTAGTAAAAACCAAATAAAATTAATTACCTCGCTTCAACATAAAAAATTCCGAATCGAGCACCAATTGTTTATTGCCGAAGGTGTAAAAGTAATTCAAGAATTGTTACAATCAAATTTTGTGCTAGAACATTTGTTTGTTACTGAGCGTATTTTTGAAAAAGTAGCTACTTCTAAAATGACTTTAATAAAAGAACAAGAAATGCAGAAGATAACAGCTTTACATTCTCCCAGTTCTTGTTTGGCTATTTTCAATATCCCTAGAGAATTTAAAATCGAAAACAAAGGGTTAATTGTGGCACTTGATGCAATTAGAGATCCAGGGAATTTAGGAACTATTATTCGTCTTTGCGATTGGTTTGGGGTGAAACAAATAGTGTGTTCCGAAGCTACGGTTGATGTGTATAATCCAAAAGTTATCCAAGCCACTATGGGTTCAATTGCAAGAGTGAATGTAAATTATGTTGATTTGAATGAATATTTAGAAATGACTTCGCTTCCCGTTTATGGCACTTTTATGGATGGCGCAACCATTTATAAAGAGGTTTTGCCCGAAGAAGGTATTTTGGTTTTTGGGAATGAAGCCAATGGAATTTCATCAGAAATTGAGATGAAAATCAAAAACAGTATAGCCATCCCAAGGTTTGGAGATAGTCAAAAAACAGAAAGTTTAAATGTGGCGACAGCAGCAGCTATTATCTTGAGTGAGTTTAGAAGAAATAAATAAACTCTTGGTTTATAAAATATAGAAAATCCAAGATATAAGATAAAAATTGTACCTATCCAACAAAACCATTTAAATACTGTGAGCCATTTATTGTAAGATTCAAAAATTATTAATAAAAACAGCCCTTAAAGGTAATATGAACTCAAACTTTGATATCATAATCGTTGGTGGCGGCGCAGCTGGCTTTTTTACGGCAATTAATATTGTCGAAAAAAATCCCAAGCTAAAAGTCGCTATTCTCGAAAGAGGCAAAACGGTTTTAGAAAAAGTTAGAATTTCTGGTGGCGGACGATGTAATGTTACCCATGCTTGCTTTGTACCAAATGATTTAGTGAAAAATTATCCTCGTGGCGAAAAAGAATTGCGCGGACCGTTTCATCAATTTTGTTCGGGCGATACGATTGAATGGTTTGAACGCCATGGTGTGGAATTGAAGATTGAAGATGATGGACGGATGTTTCCTANGACCGATAGTTCCCAAACGATAATTGATTGTTTTTTGTACGCAGTTAATAAATTAAAAATTGAAGTTCTGACTGGACAAAGTGTGCAATCTCTTTTCAAAGGAGAAGATTATTGGAAAGTAGACACTAACCATGAAACTTTTTCTTGTCAAAAACTAATACTAACCACTGGTAGCAATCCTAAAATTTGGGAAATGTTACAGAATATAGGACATACTATTGTTCCTCCTGTTCCTTCCCTATTCACTTTTAATATCAAAGATTCCCGAATTGCAGCTTTGATGGGTGTTTCGGCTTTCGCCAAAGTGAAAGTAAAAGGCAGCAAGTTAGAAGCTGCTGGACCTTTACTCATTACTCATTGGGGCATGAGTGGGCCAGGAATTTTACGGCTTTCAGCTTGGGGTGCACGCGAGTTATTTGAAAAAAACTATCAGTTTGTTTTAGAAGTCAATTGGCTCAACGAAGTCACTTTTGAAGAAGCTGTAGATACTTTGAAAGAGCTCAAGCAAGAACATGCCAAGAAAACCGTGAGCAAGAAATCGCCGTTTGAGCTCCCAAACAGATTATGGGAAAGTTTGGTTTTGGCAGCTGGTATCGACACCTCGACTGCGCTCGGTGAGACAAAGGAAACTAAATGGGCAGATTTGACCAAAAAACAATTGATGGATTTAGCTAATCAACTCACTAATGGACAATTTCAGGTCAATGGCAAAAGCACTTTTAAAGAAGAATTTGTTACTGCTGGAGGCATTGATTTAAAGGAAATCAATTTCAAAACCATGGAAAGCAAACGGCATCAAAACCTTTTCTTTGCTGGCGAAATCGTAAACATAGATGCTATTACGGGTGGGTTTAATTTTCAGAATGCCTGGACGAGCGGGTTTATTGTGGCTAATAGTGTGGTTGAAAAGTCATTTATTCAACAACCAAATACTTCCATTTAAAACCGTTGCAAAACTTACCCACGCCAAATAAGGAAGTAATAACATTCCGGCGACTTTATCTATCTTTTTAAATTGATTATAGCACTCAAAAATCAATAACCAAAGCAATATGATTTCGATTAAAGCCAATAACGGATTGTGCAACCCAAAGAAAAGATAGGACCAAAGTGCATTTAATGCTAATTGTGCAATAAATATTTTGAATGCTTTTTTTACTTTTTCTTCATCGGTGTCAATACGATTCCAAACCATGCCGCCAGCCACTCCCATCATGATGTATAATAGTGACCAAACAGGAGCAAAAATCCAATTGGGCGGATTAAAAACGGGTTTTACCAATGTGGGATACCATCTAGTAATACTATCTCGAGTGACCATTCCCGATAAATATCCAATCGTTACACATGTTGCTACGACTAAAACTATTCTTAAAATCTTTTGCATTTTGCTTTATTTAATTTCATTCAAATATACTAAACAAACGGCACACTATTTTTACAAAAAAAGTATCTTTGCGCAAATAAATATTCTATGATTACTGAAAAGGATTTTGTTTTCACTACAATTACAAATGCTATTGAGAAAGGCAACTTTCAATGGAGTGCACCAAGTAACATTGCTCTAGTAAAATATTGGGGCAAAAAAGACCAGCAGCTACCGGCAAATCCCTCTATTAGTTTTACTTTGAACAATTGTAAAACGATTACTAAATTAGCTTTCGCCAAAAAACATTTCGACAAGCTCAGTGTAACAAATAATAGGTTTTCATTTGAATTATTATTTGAAGGCAAACCCAAAGAAGAGTTTAAAGCCAAAATTCAAAAGTTTTTTGAACGTATTGAAAAGTATTGCCCTTATCTGAAAGATTATCATTTTACCATTGATACCGAAAATACTTTTCCTCATAGTTCGGGTATTGCTTCTTCCGCATCAGGAATGGCGGCTTTGGCTATGAATATTATGAGTTTGGAAAAAGCTATAAATCCTTCTATTACTGATGACTATTTTTATCAAAAAGCTTCATTCTTGGCACGTTTAGGTTCGGGAAGTGCTTGCAGAAGTGTGAAGGGAAATGTAGTGGTTTGGGGTGAACATGCAGAAATAAAAGGCAGTTCCGATTTGTTTGGAGTAGAATTTCCAGCTAAAATTCATGAGAATTTCAAGAATTATCAAGACACCATACTATTAGTTGANAAAGGCGAAAAACAAGTTTCGAGTACCGTTGGACATGATTTGATGCACAATCATCCCTTTGCCGAACAACGATTTGCCCAAGCTCATGATAATTTGGCTAAAATAAAAAACATTTTAGAAACTGGAAATTTAGATGAATTTATCAAGATAGTTGAAAGCGAAGCACTAACATTGCATGCTATGATGATGACTTCGTTACCTTATTTTATTTTGATGAAACCCAATACATTGGAAATCATTAATACAATATGGAGATTTAGAAATGAAACGAATATTCCTGTTTGTTTTACTTTGGATGCAGGAGCAAACGTACATATTTTGTATCCCGAAAACGTTAGAGAGCACGTTTTGCAATTAATTAAGGGCGAATTAGTTGGCTATTGTCAAAATGGTAACTATATTTGCGACTCAATTGGAACAGGAGCAATTCAAATTCTATGAAAGGACCCTTATTTTACTCAAAAATTCTACTCTTTGGAGAATACGGAATTATTAAAGATTCTAAAGGTTTATCAATTCCCTATAATTTTTACAATGGTGCGTTGAAAGTAGATGAAAATCCATCTGTTGAAGCCATACAATCCAACGAAAGTCTCAGACGATTTGTTACTTATTTAGAAAATCTTCAACAAGAGCAACCCGAACTAGTGACTTTCAATATGGAAGTTCTAAAAACTGATGTGGAACGTGGTATGTATTTCGATTCTAGCATTCCACAAGGTTATGGTGTGGGAAGTAGTGGCGCATTAGTGGCTGCTATTTATGANAAATATGCCNANAATAAAATCACCGTTTTAGAGAATTTAACGCGTGAAAAGCTGTTGCAATTAAAAGTTGTTTTCTCTCAAATGGAATCGTTTTTCCACGGAAAAAGTTCAGGCCTCGACCCTTTGAATAGTTATTTGAGCATTCCTATTTTAATAAATTCAATAGATAACATCGAGGCAACCGGAATTCCATCACAAAGTACCACTGGAAAAGGCGCTGTCTTCTTGTTAGACTCAGGAATTGTTGGCGAAACTGCTCCAATGGTTACTATTTTCATGGAAAAACTAAAAGAAGAAGGTTTCCGTAAAATGCTTAAATCGCAGTTTATAAAATATACCGATGCTTGTGTTGAAAATTTCTTGGGTGGCGATATGAAATCCTTATTTGCCAATACCAAGCAATTATCAAAAGTGGTTTTGAACAACTTTAAACCTATGATTCCCGAACAATTTCACGGCGTTTGGCAAAACGGAATTGACACTAACGATTATTATTTAAAACTTTGTGGTTCTGGTGGTGGTGGCTATATTTTAGGTTTTACCGAAGATTTAGAAAAAGCTAAAAAATCCTTGAAAGACTATAAATTGGAAGTGGTTTACCAATTTTAATTTTCTAAAATGCTTAGCCGAAAATCCAAATTATTACTGCTGAAAATCGTCAGTATGTTTTCTGTGATTCGTGGCTATAACATTCCCATTATTGCCTTAGCGCAATATTTATCCGCAATCTTTATTTTGGCTCCAAACAAAAGAGCTCTTGATGTAGTTTTAGATTTTAACCTTTTTATAATTGTTATTGCATCAAGTTTAACAATCGCATCCGGTTATATTATCAATAATTTTTACGACAGCAAAAAAGACCTAATCAATCGTCCCAACAAGTCCATGTTAGACCGATTAGTGCGTCAAAAAACAAAGCTTCAAGTTTATTTTGCAGTAAATTTTATTGTTTTTCTGTTGGCTTTTTTTGTTTCTATCAGAGCGGTTTTTTTCTATTCGACTTATATTTTTCTGATTTGGTTTTATTCTCATAAACTCAAAAAAATAGTAGTTATTGGCAATTTGACAGCATCGTTTCTTGCCGTTCTACCCTTTTTTGCTATCTTGTTGTATTACAAAAATTTATATCCTCAAATTTTTGCACATGCCACATTCCTGTTTTTATTGCTATTGATTCGAGAAATGATTAAAGATTTAGAAAACATAAAAGGAGATGTTGCCAACAATTATCAAACCATCCCGGTGCTTTTTGGAGAAAACTTCTCAAAAAAAATCATTACAGTTCTTACGGTTTCAACCATAATTCCCATTTATTTTTTGATTGAAATTTTTGAAGTAGGTTATATGGATATTTACTTTTATGTGAGTTTGATTGTTTTGATTTTCTTTATACAAAAACTTTGGAAATCCGAAACTAAATCGGATTATCTAATGCTTCATAATATCCTTAAATTCCTTGTGGTTGCGGGTGTATTCTGCATTGTGCTCATTGAACCAGAAGTGCTTTTTCGCGGTAAGAGAATTGTAGAAATTATCGTTAAATAGAAGCTCAACTTCAGTTCAATTATAAAACCATTTTTCAGATTTCAATATATTCTTAAGTTAAGAATTCTGTTCATTCTGAGTTAAAACAATCCATAGCTTTTTACTTCATAAAAACGTATCTTTGCATTCAAAATAAAAGAATTATGAATAAGAAGGACGGCAATAACTTGTGGTTGCGGGTGTATTCTGCATTGTGCTCATTGAACCAGAAGTGCTTTTTCGCGGTAAGAGAATTGTAGAAATTATCGTTAAATAGAAACCCAACTTCAGTTCAATTGTAAAACCATTTTTCAGATTTCAATATATTCTTAAGTTAAGAATTCTGTTCATTCGGAGTTAAAACAATCCATAGCTTTTTACTTCATAAAAACGTATCTTTGCATTCAAAATAAAAGAATTATGAATAAGAAGGACGGCAATAACAAAAGAGAAGGTGCTAGACCAACTAGTGCTAGATCAAGTTCTAAAAAGCCAACTCCTGGTGGTATGCCAAAACGAGCTCAATCACCAAAAAAAGAAACTCGAGGCAAAGCCGAACACAGCGGTGCTGAAGCGCCAAAAAGAGCTCCTAGACCAGCAAAGTCGATACAAAACAATGTTTCAAAACCATTGAAATCAGACGATATTCGTTTGAATAAATACATTTCAAACTCGGGTGTTTGCTCGCGACGTGATGCAGATATTTACATTCAATCAGGAAATGTAAAAGTGAATAATGTGGTGATTACCGAAATGGGGTACAAAGTAAAACCTGGCGATGTGGTGAACTTCGACGGTTCGGTTTTAACACCAGAACGCAAAGAATACCTTGTTTTGAACAAACCAAAAAACTTTACTACTTCCAACGAAGATGATGCCGATCACAGAAATGTATTGGAGTTGGTTCGTGGTGCAACCAAAGCGAATATTCAACCCATCGGAAGAATGGATAAAAACACCACTGGCTTATTATTGTTTACGAATGATACCGATNTGGTTCGTAAATTTAGTTTACCCAATCAAAAATCAGCAAAAATTTATCAGGTTTCGTTAGATAAAAACTTGAAGTTTGAAGATTTAGAAAAAATATCAAACGGCGTTACCCTTGATGGTCACAAACTTTATGTTGATGAAATCTCGTATATCGAAAATGAGCCAAAAACAGAAATCGGCTTGAAACTTAGAACGCCGAATGTCAAAGTAGTTCGTGCTATTTTTGAAAGTTTCAACTATGATGTCATCAAAATTGACCGTGTTGCTTTTGCAGGTTTAACCAAAAAGAATTTGCCTCGTGGCAATTGGCGTTTTTTGACCGAACAAGAAATAATCAATTTGAAAAACGTTTGAAAAACAATATATTTGTAATTCAAAAAACAACTAATTATGAAAAATATATATCACTTTTCAATGATGATTTTTTTATCATTGCTTTTTATTAACTGTAAATCAGAAAAGAAAACTCAAGATTTTACAGCAATAACCGATTCCTATTTTGATGGTAAAAATGAGTTAAATCCATTGGATGCAACACTTAACGGACAAAGCGAATACAACGACCAATTGGTTTTTGAAATGACCGAAACCTACCGAAATAAGCGCAGAGCATTTTTTGAAAAATTCGCAACCGAATTAAAAACTATTGACACTACGCAACTTTCTATTGAAGAAAAAAACAGTTACGACATTATAAAATGGGAAACAGAAATTGGATTGTCTCTCTTGGAGCAAAAAGCTAACTTAATCCCAATTCAACAGTTTGACGGAACACATTTAACGATAGGTCAGTTTGCAAGTGCCGAAAGTGCACAACCCTTCAAAACCGAGAAAGACTATAAAAATTTCTTGAAAAGAATAGATTTGTATTCCGTTTGGTTAGATTCAACGATGGTTTATATGAAAAAAGGAATGCAAGAAAAAGTAGTTTTACCAAAAGCATTGACTGTAAAACTCATTCCCCAATTTGAAGAATTAATTACTCCAAAAGTAGAAGACAATTTATTTTATTCGAGCTGTAAAAAATTCCCATCCAATTTTACTGAGGAACAAAAAAGCACTTTGTCAAAACAATATGCAACGGCAATATCTGAAAAACTTGTTCCAAAGTTTCAGAAATTTATAACTTTTATGAAAACGGAATATCTTCCAGCTTCAAGGGAAACAAGCGGCATCGGAAGTCTAAAAGGTGGAAATGAATTGTATAAAGTATATGTAAAACAATGGACAACAACGGATAAAACGCCGAATGAAATTCACGAATTGGGATTAAAAGAAGTAGCTCGTATCAGAACCGAAATGGAAAAAGTGAAAGCTCAAGTAGGTTTCAAAGGCACTATTAAGGAATTTTTTGATCATGTTAGAAACAGAAAAGAATTAATGCCTTTCAAAAAACCAGAAGAAGTAATTGCCAATTTTGAAAAAATCAACGAAACAATTAAACCAAATGTTGACAAGCTTTTTTCATTACAACCCAAAACGCCATTTAGGGTAAAAAGAACAGAAGCATTTAGAGAAAAAACAGCTAGTGCTGAGTATGTGAATGGTTCAGCTGATGGAACAAGACCAGGAACTTTTTATGTTCCTATTCCAGATATAACCACTTACAATTACTATGGAGATGAAGATTTGTTCTTGCATGAAGCCATTCCTGGACATCATTTTCAAATTTCTTTGCAACAAGAAAACGCAGCTTTACCCGATTTTAGAAAGTACAATTGGTTTGGTGCTTATGGCGAAGGATGGGCTTTATATACCGAAAGTTTAGGAAAAGAATTGGGATTGTATACTGATCCGTATCAATATTTTGGGATGTTAGGCAATGAAATTCACCGAGCCATTCGTTTGGTTGTGGATACAGGAATGCATTCAAAAGGTTGGACACGTGAGCAAGCCATACAATATTCATTAGACAACGAAGCAAGAAGTGAAGCCAGTATTATTGCCGAAATAGAGCGCTACATGGCTTGGCCTGGTCAAGCATTATCATACAAAATTGGTCAACTAAAAATCTTGGAATTACGCCAAAAAGCACAAGATAAAATGGGAGCTAAATTTGACATCAAAGTATTCCATCAAAAAGTATTGGAATCTGGAGTGATGCCATTAGCACTATTAGAAAAGAAAATCAATAATTGGATTGCAACAGGGAAATAATTCATACAAATGCCTCTCGAATGAGAGGCATTTTAATTTTATTCTATTTTGAAGTAATTTACTTGGTACTTAATAATTTGAAATTTAGAAAAGCATAATTACATCAGCAATTCAACAGTATGCTATTTACCAAATGATTTAGCAATACCAACACCTATTGAAAAACTGTCGTAGGCATTCCATTTTATATCATACACAAAATTTGAAATAAACTCCCAATCTTTTCCAATTTCTAAGCTATACTCTAAACCCAATCGGGTGAGTGTAAAATTTTCCTCTTTCGCAAATTCACCTCCCAAACCAATTTCAAATGTGAAATGTTCCCATGGCTTATAGCCAACTACGGCAACGCTTGCAATTGGTGTAGAACGTTCAAGTTCAGTAGAATCGTTAGTTTCCACAATAAATTTTTCAATAATTATATCATTATGTAAACCTATGCTCCATTTTGAGCTAAAAACATAATTATAATCCAATGCAAAAGAAGGCAATGATAACCATGATTTATCTCCATCTTTAATACCTTGGTTTACATTTGTGTGACTTAACATAAAACCTAAAGTATGATGTTTTTTAAAAACCTCAACTTCTTTTTCTTGTCCGAAAAACAAGAAATGGCTCATTAGAAACAATGCTATAACTATTCTTTTCATAATATGAGTTTATTTAATTTTGGCAAAAAAGAAAACAAAAAACCCCTAAAATATTGATTTTAAGGGTTTTGATGTTTTAAAATGTGCGGGTAATAGGACTCGAACCTACACGCCTTGCGGCACCAGATCCTAAGTCTGGCATGTCTACCAATTTCACCATACCCGCAATTCAAGCGCAAGCGAACTTGCGTCAGCAAATGTGAGTGCAAATATAGTTATTATTTTGAAATTCCAAAGGACAAATCCCAAATTCCAAAAAAACATCTTTAGCTATCTTAAATTGGAATTTGGAATTTTAAATATTGGAATTTCAATTCGTATATTTGACGGTATTAATTAACAATCAATCATGGACAACATAAAAAACTACGTTCAACAAAATAAAGAACGTTTCATCAATGAATTAATCGAATTATTAAAAATCCCTTCCGTTAGTGCGGATGCGGCTTACTCACAAGATGTTATCAATACGGCAGAAGCAGTAAAAACTAGTTTGGAAAAATCAGGATGTGCACATGTAGAAATTTGTGAAACGCCAGGTTATCCAATTGTTTATGGTGAACATATCATCGACAATAATTTACCAACGGTTTTAGTTTATGGCCATTATGACGTGCAACCGCCAGATCCAATGGAACTTTGGACTTCACCACCTTTTGAACCTGTAATTAAAGTTACCGAAATTCATCCTGAAGGCGCCATTTTTGCACGTGGTGCTTGCGATGACAAAGGACAAATGTATATGCACGTGAAAGCTTTTGAATATATGATTGCAAACAACTGCTTGCCTTGCAATGTGAAATTCATGATTGAAGGCGAAGAAGAAGTGGGTTCCAAAAGTTTGAGCTGGTTTGTAGAAAACAATCAAGAAAAATTAAGCTGTGATGTGATTTTGATTTCCGATAC
>B570J29619_1000037_pt1 | contig 13442 bp, 8 predicted proteins | sample LakMenEpi03Oct11_FD_29619 | JGI IMG/M metagenome (IMG submission 29619)
ATTCAGATGATAATGGATTGGTTTTGCCACCAAATTTGGCTCCTATACAAGTGGTGATTGTACCAATTTTCAAAACAGATGAAGAATTTGATAGTATTTCTTTAGTAGCAAATGATTTAGTTACTCAATTTAAAAAAAATGGAGTTTCAATAAAGTTTGATAATAGAACAACTCAAAAACCTGGATTTAAATTTGCTGAGTGGGAATTAAAAGGCGTTCCAATTAGAATTGCAATTGGACCTAAAGATATTGAAAACGGCACTTTTGAAATCGCAAGACGTGATACTTTAACAAAAGAAGTAATTACAAATAAGGGAGCAGTAAATTATATTGGTGATTTATTAGAACAAATTCAAAAGGATTTATATACAAAAGCATTACAATATAGAGACTCTCATATTACTGAGGTCAATTCTTTTGAAGAGTTTAAAGAGGTTTTAGAAAATAAAACCGGATTTATTTCGGCTCATTGGGATGGAACTCCTGAAACAGAAGAGAAAATCAAAGAATTGACTAAGGCCACTATTCGTTGTATACCTTTAAATAGAGTTGAGGAAGAGGGAAAATGTATTTTTTCTGGCGGAAAATCTGTTGGTAGAGTGTTGTTTGCGAAGGCATATTAAAAAAAAATATTTTTTTTCTGCTACACTATTGCGAAAATAAAAAATAGTTGTATTTTTGCATCCGCATTGAGAAAGACGGCCCGTTCGTCTATCGGTTAGGACGCCAGGTTTTCATCCTGGTAAGAGGGGTTCGATTCCCCTACGGGCTACAATTTAAATAAAAAAAGAAAAAATGGCAAATCACAAGTCAGCTTTAAAAAGAATTAGAAGTAACGAGAAAAGAAGAGTATTAAACAGATACCAACACAAAACTACTCGTAATGCAATAAAAGCATTAAGATTAGCAACTGATAAATCTGACGCTTCTGCTAAGTTATCAGCTGTTATTTCCATGATCGATAAATTAGCTAAGAAAAATATTATTCATGATAATAAAGCTTCTAATTTAAAATCTAAATTGACAAAGCACGTTTCAAAGTTATAGTATAACTGTTCAGTCTTATAAAAAAGCACTCAAATTTTGAGTGCTTTTTTGTTTTACATAATCGTATGTGATTATGAAAGTTTATCTTTTAAGTTTTCTAACATTTCCTTAGTTATTGGTTTTGATAAAAAATCAATTACTACCGAATAATTTTTTGTTTTGTTTACATCTTGTGGGTCAATAGTTGATGATAGTACTATGAATTTTGCATCTTTGAAAATCTCATGATAACCAAGTGCTGAATATATATCCAAAAATTCCCAACCATTCATTATAGGCATATTTAAATCTAAAAAAGTTAATTTTGGGTATATAGTGTTTTTATCAATTTTGTACTTTTCGGCTAGTGCTTTAAAATATTGAATTGCTTCTTCTCCATTTTGAGCAGTGTGTATTTCTTTGGTAGATAAAACTCTTTCAATTACTTTTTTACAAAGCATCAAAGTAATTAAGTCGTCATCTACGCAAAAAATTTTATCTAACATATCAAGAAAAGATTAATTATTTTTAAATGTTAAAGTGAAAGTAGTACCTTTTCCTACTGAACTGACTACACTTATTGTACCTCCCATTGCTTCAACTTGGGATTTTACCAAATACAATCCCAAACCTTTACTATCAGGATGATTGTGAAATCGTTGGTATAAACCAAAAATCTTATCTTTATTTCTCACTAAATCTATACCAATTCCATTGTCTTTGAAAGTAAGTATTAAATTATCATCTACAACTCTTGACGNTATATTTACTCTTAATTGCCTTGTTGTGTCTTTGTACTTCATGGAGTTGGTTAGTAAATTTAAAAAAATACTTTCTAAATAGGACTTATTAATGTTTAAAATTGTGACTTCTTCCAAATCGATTTTCAAAATGGGTTTGTTTAAACTTATCAAAAAGCTCAATTGATTAAAAACATTTTCAAAAATTTCTTTAATAAGTACTTTCTCTTTTTGTATGGAAGGATTGTCTTTTATAATAACCACTTTAACCAAATCGTTTATTGTCTCATTCAAAAGATGGGTTGATTTTGAGAACCCGTTTATGATTTCTTTTAACTCTTTATCTTCGATAGTCATTTCTTCAACTAAATTTAATAATCCAGTTAAATTTGAAAGTGGTGCCCTCAAATTATGGGATGTAATATAGGAGAATTGTTTTAAATCTTTATTGTTTTGTGTTAATTCCTTAATGAGTTGTTCTCTCTCTCTTTGTTTCATTTTTTCTTCTGTAACATCTCTTTGAATAGAAATCCAATGCGAATGTTCACCATCTTTATTGGTAACAGGAATCATAGAGAAGTTAATCCAAAATTCATCACCATTCTTTTTGTAACTAATGGTTTCTATAAAGCATTCTTTATAGTCTTGAATAGCTGTTTTTAGTTTATCAAGTTCTAAAATATCTGATTTTTCTTTAAAAAAAAGTATTGGTGATTTCCCTATAACATCTTTTGCTTTGTAACCAGTCATTTCTGTAAATGCTGAATTGACAAAAATAATGTTTGGAATTACATTTTCCGAAGTATCAATATCTGTAATCATTACAGCATCTTTTGAATGTGTAATCACTGTTTCCAGAAGTCTAAGTCTTTGTTCTTCAGATTTTTGTTTAGTGATATCTTGAATAGCTCCAATCATTCTAATTGGTTTTCCCTCTTTGTCTTTCATTAAAAAACCTCTATCTAAAACATATTTGTAGCTTCCATCAGCACATTGGAATCGATATTCGTCTTGCCACTTTTCTGTTTTTTGTTCAAGAAATGAATATAGTTTCACCGACATCTTCAAACTATCTTCGGGATGAATTCTATCAAACCACCATTTTGAAGTTTTGCCAACATCTTCTTTTTTGTAACCAAAAACTCCTTGTATCCCTTTATTCCATTTGAAACTATCATCTTCAATTTTCCAATCCCAAATAGTATCACTAGTGGCTTTGGCAACTATATCATAACGTTCGTTTGACTCTGATATCTCTTTATTAGTGACTTTTAATTTTTCGAAAACCGATATGTTTTTGTTGTCTTTTAGACGTAGTAGAATGATTAAAATAATAGTTGAAATTACAATGAAAATGATATCTTTTATATAAAAATATAGGGTAGTATTTTCAGGTAACGTTTGGGTAAAACTAAAGAAAATGGTATGACCTACCAATGCCAATAAAAGCAATATAAAGAAATAAACTAAAGTTATTTTTTTTGAATAATTTTTCATTACTCCAAATATATATAAATTCAAATAAGTTTTAAAATTTGTAAAAAAACTTATTAGATATTTTATAAACTTTAACAGTATTACTAATAAAATGTAAACTAATTTTTTATCCAAAAATAAAGTGTACCTTTGCACCGTCAAAAAAACACAGATGGAATCTATTAGAAACATTGCTATTATTGCCCACGTTGACCATGGTAAAACTACTTTGGTTGACAAAATTATGTATCATTGTCAACTATTTCGTGAAAATGAAAATACGGGTGATTTAATTCTAGATAACAATGACCTTGAAAGAGAAAGAGGAATCACAATTACTTCTAAAAACGTATCTGTTGTATATAAGGGAACAAAAATTAATATTATTGATACTCCCGGTCACGCTGATTTTGGTGGCGAAGTAGAACGAGTGTTGAATATGGCGGATGGCGTTTGTCTATTGGTAGATGCTTTTGAAGGTCCAATGCCACAAACACGTTTTGTGTTACAAAAAGCTATCGATTTAGGATTGAAACCATGTGTTGTTATTAATAAAGTTGATAAAGAAAACTGCACACCTGAAGAAGTTCATGAAAAAGTTTTCGACTTAATGTATGAATTAGGTGCTGAAGAATGGCAATTGGATTTCCCAACTGTTTATGGTTCGGCCAAGCAGAATTGGATGTCAGATGATTTCAGAAAACCAACTTCAAATATAGAACCATTATTAGACATGGTTATTGCCAATGTTCCTGCTCCGAAAGTTTCCGAAGGAACTCCTCAAATGCTTATCACATCTTTAGATTTCTCCTCATTCACTGGTCGTATTGCAATCGGTCGTTTAGAAAGAGGTGTTTTGAAAGAAGGAATGCCAATTTCTTTGGTAAAAAGAGATGGAAAAATATTGAAATCAAGAATTAAAGAATTACATACTTTTGAAGGTCTGGGACGTAAAAAAGTACAAGAGGTAATTGCTGGAGATATTTGTGCCATTGTTGGAGTTGAAGGTTTTGAAATTGGGGACACGATTGCCGATTTTGAAAGTCCAGAAGCATTACAAACTATTGCTATTGATGAACCAACCATGAGTATGTTGTTTACCATTAACGACTCGCCATTTTTTGGAAAAGAAGGAAAATTTGTAACATCACGTCACATTAGAGATAGATTAACAAAAGAATTAGAGAAAAATCTAGCCATGAAGTTGGGTGAAACCGATTCTGCCGATAAATTTATGGTTTTTGGTCGTGGCGTACTTCATTTATCCGTTCTTATTGAAACCATGAGAAGAGAAGGATATGAATTACAAATTGGACAACCTCAGGTTATCATCAAAGAAATTGAGGGTAAAAAATGTGAGCCAATTGAAGAGTTAACTATCGATTTGCCAGAAAGTTTATCAGGGAGAGCTGTCGAATTTGTTTCCATCCGTAAAGGAGAAATGCTCTCTATGGAAGCCAAAGGCGAACGCATGATTATTAAATTCAACATTCCTTCTCGTGGCATTATCGGTTTGCGTAATCAGTTGTTAACAGCAACTGCCGGTGAAGCGATTATGGCGCATCGTTACATAGGTTATGAGCAATTCAAAGGTGATATTCCGGGACGTAATAACGGTTCGTTAATTTCTATGGAAAATGGAAAAGCCATCCCATATTCTATTGACAAATTACAAGATAGAGGTAAATTCTTTGTGAATCCTAATGATGAAATATACGAAGGTCAGGTTATTGGAGAGAATTCTCGTAGCGATGATATGTGTATCAACGTAACTAAAGCAAAAAAACAGTCTAACGTACGTTCATCAGGAAATGATGAAAAGGCAAGGATTATTCCACCGATTATATTTTCATTGGAAGAGGCATTGGAATACATTCAAAAGGATGAATATGTTGAGGTTACTCCAAAATCTATTCGTTTGAGAAAAATTTATTTGAACGAAACGGATAGAAAAAGATATAAAGTATAACGGTTTAGCAATAGACAACTATCAAATTCCAAATTCTAAATGTGAGTTTGGAATTTTTTTTAGGAGCTATTCCTGCCTGACTTCAGGCAGGTCCAGCTTTCCGTTACAATATCTTTATCAAAGTTAAAAACTTTGATAAAGATGATTTCCACTGCAATCTGGGCTAGGGATTTAGTTTTTCAATAAGAACTCAAGCGGAATATTAAACCGTTCATTCCAAGAATTTTCAGAGTGGTCTTTTCCTGGAAAGAATTTGGTTATCCAATTTTTAGAGGTAAATCCTTTTTCAATCATAATTGCATCAATTTTTTCCTGAAAGGGTTTATAAAAACTGTCTAAGGTTTTATCTCCATAATCAAAATAGATTTTATGATTTTTCGGATTTGGAAGTTGTGTTTTTAAGTAATCTCTAAATTTAGAAGCTATATCCGCATCAGCAACTGCTCCTAATTTTTCTTTCATAATCATCGGAGTATGCGTAGATATACAAGCAGCTCCTCCAAATACTTTTGGATATTCACAAATAGCATACAAAGAAATCAAACCACCCATACTCGAACCAGCAACAAAAGTATTTTTTCTATCTGTTTTTGTAGCAAAGGTTTTATCAATAAATGGTTTTACTTCGGTTACCAAAAACTTTAGGTAATTATCCGATTGTGGTTTGTTTTTTAATTGTTCTTCAACCAGTATTTTTTTTGTTGGTTCGGGAATATCTTTAATAATGCGCTGCGGGAAATATTCCGAATGACGGTATTCGCCATTATTCCATATACCAACTACGATGAATTTCTGTGTTTTATTTTCTGTAATTAATTTCCCAGCCACTTCATCCACTTCCCAACTTTGTTTATTCCAAGTGATATCAGCATCAAAAAGCATTTGTCCATCATGCATGTAAAGCACTGCATATTTTTCTTTATCCGAATAACCATCGGGTAACCAAACGTCTATATTTCTGGCATCAACAAAATTGGATTTGAAGTTTTCAAAATGTTCTATTTTGCCACTACTTACTTTTGGAACTTGACAATAGAGGAAACAAGTGAAAAATAATGCAACTACAATACTAATTTTCATTATGATTATCGTTTTAATGCAAAATGTCCTTTGGCACTTCTACCATCTTCAAATTGAATAGAGTACCAATAATCATCAGCAGGCATTTGACGTCCATTATATGTTCCATCCCAACCCAGACTTGTGGTTCCTAATTGTTTTAATAGTTTTCCAAATCGGTCAAAAATATATATGGTCGAATAAAAATTAATTAATGCACTTACCCCTTTTACATTCCAATAATCATTATATCCATCACCATTTGGAGTAAAATATTTTGGAATTCCCAATACAGAAACTAATATGGGACCAACTGAACCACAACCATCTCTATCTCTGACATAAATTTCATGAAACCCAATGGGAACATTATTAAATATATTGCTACTTTGATAAGGCCCATTAACATCATCAATCGCAAATTCATAAGTTCCGGAACCCGTTAAATTGACAGTTATTGAATTAAAATCTGATAAATCAACAACATCAATTTCAATATTTGTAGGAGCTTGCGAACTTATTACGGTTATAGTTCTTGTTTTTGAACAATTAAAAGCATTGGTAACTTCTACCTTATAAATTCCTGTTGTATTGACTATTAAAGTAGGGTTCGTTTGTCCAGTTATAATCGCGTTATTGAAATACCATGTATAGGTATAATCAGAAGTTGGTGTCCCATCAAGAATTCCAGCATCAAGAGTAATTTCAGTATCAGGAAGACAGATAACTACCTTTTCTTGTTGGTCAATTTTTGGTGTTGGATTTACAATAAATGGTATAATTAGTTGTGCTGGACAACTTGTATTAATTGGATTTTCGACAACCACTTTAACGTTTTGTGTTCCCGTTCTAAACGGATTTGGCAATTGATTGGGAGTTGTACTTGGAATGAGCACATTATTTTGATCATAATAATATACATTTAAGCCAGTTTGTGCTCCAATAATGGTATTTAGAAAAGTACTTGTATCAAAATCAATTAATCCATCTTGGTCAATTGGATTGGGTTCATCATCACAAATGGAAGTTAAGATAGGGTCAATGGCAAATGCTTCGGGTCGATCATCTACAATAAATTGAAGTTGAACTTCATCATTACAAGGGTCTCCAGCAGTTTGGGTTGTATTATTGGAAACTCTAATGGTGATAGTCTCAGTTCCTGTTACAAAAAACGGATTAGGAAAAGGCACAATTTGTGTACCATTGGATCTATAATATTTCACATTAACTCCAGTTTGTCCGTTCAAAACAGTAGCTTCAATTCCTGAAGTATCAAAACCATAAATACCATCTTGATCATCATCGCATTCACGAATTAAATTTAAAGGATTTACAGGATTTGCAGTAGGAACAGGTTCGACAACTACATTAAAAGTTTTAAACCCAAAACAGGAATTGTCCAAAGTACTCTCGGCACGAACCCATATGGTTTGCACATTTGGGAAACCAATGTTTCTATAATTTGTAGTATTTGCAATGGCTAATGAGTTACCCAAAGCATCAGTTTCAGCAAGGAAATCAGCTTCGGACTTATAATATTTAATAGAAATATTATTAGGTAAAATGGCTAATAGACTAGTTGTTATACTGCTAAAATTAAAAGGTCCAGAGATTCCATCACTATCGTCATTAACAGCATCGAGAAAATCATCGCACAGATATTGATTTGGAATGACAAAATTGGCTGGAATTTGAGTAACGGAAACAATTAAATTTATAGTAGCCACACGAAAACAGCCGTTACTATTTTCTACTCTGGCATAAATTGTAGCGGTTCCAGAAGTATAAGCAAGAGGATTGGGGATTAAAAAAGTAACATTTTCAGTAGTTGCTGCTGCAAATGTGGTATAATAGGTAAATGTTTCATTCAAATTATTAGCGGAAATCACATCATTTTTTTGTGTTAAATTGAAAATTGAAATTCCATCAGAATCATTATCACATTGTTTCAGAGTAATTGGTGTTGTAATTACAGGTAATGGAAAGGTGGTTAAAATAGCTACTGCCGAAAACAAACCACAGGTATTTCCGTTTTTGTTTAGAAACACTCTGTATCGATAACCGCTCATTGTTGGTGAAACATTGGCAACCGATAAACTTGCTGTAGTAGCACCTGTATAGGTTGCATTATTTACTATAGTGTTCCAAGTAACTCCATTATCGGTTGAAAGTTGCCATTGATAAGAAGTTACTGCATTGGAAGTTACGGTAAAAGTAGCAGTTTGTAATTCGCAAAATGAATTACTTGATGGCTGATTGTTTATAACAATGGGTGCTGCGGTAATATAATTTATATTCGGATTTCCATAACCCGTTCCGCTGGTTACAATTCCGTTAGTTGGGTTAACAGTTGGAGGAACTATTCCGCCTAAAAGACCATCACCGTTGCTATCCAAATATCCTGCTTCGATGACATCGTTACACAAATCATTATCGCTGTCTAATTCAATATAATTAAAGATTCCATCGGCATCCGTATTGGCTAAAGTATAATTTAAAACGCCACTATCTGGAGTTGTTTCCAAAGCATTGGCCAAACCATTGGTACCAAAATTGGTACTATCAATAATTCCATTACTATTAGAATCAGTGGCATTACTTCCAGATTCGTCTAAGTCATGAATTCCATCGTTGTCCGAATCTAAATCGAGATAATTAGGAATGGTATCTGTATCATTATCCGCTGGTGTTATTCCGTTTCCAAAGACATCATCAATTCCATTATTATTGGCATCGACATTAGAAAGCGCAACTACATTTGTCCCTTGCGATTCTACAAAATCGAGTATCGAATCATTATCGCTATCATAATCCAATTGGTCTGGAATGCCGTCACCATCCGAATCTTTTGGGATACAAGAGGCAACTAAACGCAAAGCAACTTTACTTGTATTGGTGTCCACTAGATTGATGTTGGTAATGGTTATTGAATTTATCAAATTTCCTCTGATAGAAAAAGTTCCTGTTCCTGCGGCTAAAGGAACACTACTGTTCAACCGAAAACGTATTTCGAAAGAGGAATATTGCGTAACGCCACTTTCAAAAATACCATCATAATTAGTATCAATAAGAATTTGATTATTTGGATTTAAAATAGTGAGGGTTTTATTTATGGGACAGGTGATTCTAATTTCGGTAGATGATGTAAACAAATCTGAAGCCAAAGCAGTAGAAGCATATTCTAGAACTAAGCTAATGGGATTTGTAAAATTGGAAAGCGTGTAATTTATTTTGTTTTGTTTTCCTTGAGCCGCTTCGGTAACAAAATTACCATTAGTATCGCCAACAATTGGATTGGCCGATGGAGTTCCAGTTCCCGAAAAAGTCACCGCGCCAGTATAAGCATTAGTATAAGTACCAATGGCTATTGAGCCAGCAGTTGTGTTTGTCAGATTGAAATTTTGATTACCAAAAGATTCAGTGCAATTGGTAATACCATCATTGTCATTATCAAGGTCTGCATTATCATTTACAGTGTCATTATCGGTATTTAATGCACAAGTACTCACAGGAATTTTGTCTGAATCAATAGGATTACCACAACCTGCTATGGTTGCCGAAACATAGTAATATCCTGGACCAAGAAGGTTTGGAGTATAGGAACTATTTGTTGCACCGGGAATTACGACATCGTTAAAATACCATTGAAATGTATCAAAAGGGCTGAGTGTATTTACCGATAAAACAGTATTGGGAATACAACTGGCCTGAGCAATATTGACTTGATTGAACGATATCTCTGGTTTGAAGGTAAAACCAGAATAAAAACCCCCAAAAGTTGCTGCACCACTTGAACCGTAAGCAGCTAAATAAATCTCTCCAGTTGAAAAAACCGAAACATTGCCCGATAAACCAGTAAGTACATAGGTTTGGTAATTGAGATTACCAATAACATTTGTTGGTCCATTTACCTGTATTCCCAAGGGTAAAGTGGCTAAAGTATAATTGACACCATCAATAATGAAAGTTAATGTTGCTGCTGTTTCGGTTACAATAGTTACTCTTCCAATAAATTGTCTTGTGCCCACAAAATCTATAAAGGGTATATTATCAATAACCCTTGGGGTTTGACAACTTAAAGGAGGAACAAAAAATAGTTCTTGATTTCTTTGGTCAATTGCACCATCATCGCCTACACTTTGATAAGCAAAGGTTTTTTTGGAAGTTTGAACAAATAAATTTCCATTGGCACTAAATGCATTGCCAAGTATTTCATAATATTGTCCAGCGTTGATAGTTGCCACTGCGGTTGCAACTCCATTGGTAAAAATTTCTGTATTGTCTTCATCGGCAACAATTAGTACTTTTTCTACTTCTGAAACACCAGTACTTTTGATAAAAATATAATCTGTTCCTGTTCTTTCGGCAGAAACAATTTGGTCAAATCCCAAATCCAAATTTCCCACTGCATTACTTCCACCAAATGATCCACAGTTGACTGCAACGGGTTTATCAGCTGTAACCAAAGCACCAATTAATCCATCTCTATTAGCATCTGTTGGTCCTTGAACTGCCATTACATAACTTTCACCACTGTTTAAGGTAATGCTAAATGGGGTATTTCCAGTTGAACTGTTTATCGGAATTACACCAGTTTTTAAATCACTAAAATTGACAACGGTATTATTTTCGGTGGCAAGGACAGAAATAAATGTGGTGTGAATATCGATATAATTAGCTACTAAGGTGTTGGTAAAACTTCCAATTCTGAAACGATTTCCAAGTGACGCTAATCCTTTGGAAACCAATTCTCCTGCTTGATTTCCGGTTCCAGCTGTAACGCGGGCTGATACATAAACCAAATCATCTGCTTCAACTATATATCCTTTGTTGCTATATACATTATTGGCACCTCCAGCATCAACGTGAAGTTGGGTATCGTTACCAAATCCAACATAATAAACATAGGGAACATTTCTTGAAACAGTACCAAGAATAGTATTGCCGCCCAATTCAATAATTCTAAAATTTATGGGAGTTACGTTTGGCGTAGAGATATATAAATACTGGTCTTCTGAGGTTACACTTGAAGCACCAGATAGTGGCGGAATATAATGTGTCTTACTAAATTGTGCGAAACAATTTATCGAGATGAAGACAGTAAATAATAAAAACAATAACTTCTTTTTCATTCGCTAAAAATAGCAAATTAAAAAGAAACCATAAAAAGAAGTTTGCTCTTATTATGGTTTCTTTATAAAATGTTCAAAAATTGATTACAAATCACGCTTTTTAATTATTTTATACGATAGAAAAATAAAAATTGCTGTCCAAAGTAAAACAATTAAAATTGATGTAAAATGAACATCATAATCTTTGATATTACTTGCGCCAATTGTTGTTTTTATATTCCTTATTATGGATAAACGCGAAAAGGGTTCTACTAATAAATTACTCATCGATTCCAATGGGAAGAATTGCATTATTTGGGAAGCAGTTTTACCTTCTGGAAAAATTTTAAATGTTAAAAGTCCATTAGCAATTCCTTCAATAACATTCCAAACAAAAAGAAAACCTAGCGCGAATGCAGAGCGTTTTACTAGAATTCCTAAAAACAAACAGAAAGAGAAAAAACCAACAAGTTTTACAAAATAGGCCAGCAAATATTCTAAATCGGAGAATACTATCCCAAGTTCGGTGTAAGACGAAAAGCTATATCCCAATATTAATGACATCACAAAAACAAACATTGTAGAAGTAAAGGCAAAAAGGATGACGGTCAAAAATTTGGAGAGTATAAATTCTTTCTTACTCATGCCATCGATGAGGTTTTGTTTTAGCGTGCCATAACTGTATTCGTTTGCCATCATTGAAACAATAACAATGGCAAGAAATAATTTTAGAATTGATGCGATGTAGGTATTGAAATGCCAAATATAGGGGAAATTGAAAATCCCCATTTCGGCAAAATGCAATTTAAAGTTTCCAATATCAAATTTAATCGAAGCTATTAAAGCAATAAAAGAAAGTATGACAAAATAACTAATAGTCAATATTCTACTAGCTCTGTTTTTCCAGATTTTTTGTAATTCTATGGCGAGTAATCTTTTCATGATTTGGATTTTAGTTGTTGGTTAACGCTAAAAATTGTTCTTCTAAACTTACTTTTTTGTTGACCAAATGGTTTAATACAATTCCTTTGTCAAACAAATACTTGTTCAATTGGCCAGCATCCACTTTATTTTTGAAATGAACAATCACTTTTCCTTCCACTTCCGAAATTTTTTCAAAATTTGGATGATTTTTCAATACTTCAATTAACGTGTTGTTGTTTTCTGCTTTTAATTCAAAAAAGCCCATTTGGTTGGTCATTCCGTCCACAGTTCCTGAATAAAGAATTTCTCCAAAACGCAAAACCAAAACGTGACTGCACACTTTCTCTACTTCGTCTAACAGGTGAGAAGCCAAGAGAATAGTTGTTCCTTGAGATGCAATAAGTTTAATTATATCTCGAATTTGATGAATTCCTTGTGGGTCTAAACCGTTAGTTGGTTCGTCTAAAATTAATATTTCGGGATCGTTTAACAGGGCAGAGGCAATAGCCAATCGTTGTTTCATTCCCAATGAAAAGGTTTTGAATTTGCTGTCTTTTCTATCCAATAAACCAACAATTTCAAGCTTTTCGGTAATTTTTGAATAGTCTATTCCTTTAATTTTGCAAACCAACTCCAGATTTTCTTTGGCTGTCATATAAGGGTAAAAATTGGGTCTTTCAATAATGGCACCCACTTTTTTCAAAGCATCATGAGTTTCCATGGTACCATTAAACCAACTGTATTCGCCCGAAGTTTTATTAACTACATTCAATACAATTCCAAGAGTAGTTGATTTTCCACTTCCGTTTGGCCCTAAAATTCCATAAACATTGCCTTTATGAATTTCGAGGGAAACGTCTTTTACAGCATGTATTTTGCCATAACGTTTGTTGAGTTTTTTTATTGAAAGAATAGTTGTTTCCAAAGGGTTATTTTTTGAGATTAAAAGTAGGACGAATAAACAATGACTTTGTTACTGTAGATTTTTCAAAATAAAAATTACAGTAGGGTTATATCATTTATAGGGTACAATTATTGGCTGTCCAATTTGGAAAGCGGGCAATGATAAATCGCTGTTTTTCAAAGAATTGCTCCTAAAAATATTTGATCCTTCAAAAGGAATAGAAGGATAATAGG
>B570J29619_1000042_pt1 | contig 12644 bp, 8 predicted proteins | sample LakMenEpi03Oct11_FD_29619 | JGI IMG/M metagenome (IMG submission 29619)
GGGTGTTTGATTTTCTTAGTCCAAGATAAATCTGAGATATACACTAAACCGTCAATTCCTTCTTCTAACTCAACGAATATTCCGAAGTTAGTAAAGTTTCTAACGATACCTGTGTGTTTAGAACCAACTGGGTATTTAGCCGTAATATCAGTCCATGGATCTTGTGTCATTTGCTTGATACCCAAAGACATTTTTCTATCATCTCTATCAAGAGTTAAGATAACTGCTTCAACAATATCGCCCACTTTTACAAAATCTTGTGCACTTCTTAAGTGCGTTGACCAAGACATTTCAGAAACGTGAATTAAACCTTCAACACCTTCAGCTACTTCGATAAATGCACCGTAATCAGCGATTACAACTACTTTACCTTTCACTTTATCTCCAACAGCTAGTTGAGCATCAAGAGCATCCCATGGATGAGCATTTAATTGTTTTAAACCTAATTGAATTCTTGTTTTCTCATCATCAAAATCAAGGATTACAACATTTAATTTTTGATCTAATTCAAGCACTTCACTTGGGTGATTGATTCTAGACCAAGAAAGGTCAGTAATATGGATTAATCCATCAACACCACCTAAATCAATAAACACACCATAAGAAGTAATGTTTTTAACCACACCTTCTAATACTTGTCCTTTTTGTAACTGACCGATGATTTCTTTTTTCTGGATTTCAATATCTGCTTCAATAAGCGCTTTGTGCGAAACTACAACGTTTTTAAATTCGTGATTAATTTTTACGACTTTAAATTCCATCATTTTGTTTACATATACATCATAATCACGAATTGGTTTCACATCAATTTGTGAACCTGGTAAGAATGCTTCAATTCCGAAAACATCTACAATCATACCCCCTTTAGTTCTACATTTAACAAAACCTTGAACAATTTCTCCAGTTTCATTAGCAGCAATAACTCTATCCCAAGATTTAATAGTTCTAGCTTTTCTGTGAGATAATACTAATTGCCCTGTTTTGTCCTCACGAACGTCAATTAATACTTCTACTTTGTCACCCACTTTTAATCCTGGGTTGTAACGGAATTCGTTTAATGAAATAACACCTTCCGATTTTGCATTATGTCAACAATGGCGTCTCTGTCAGTAATTCTAACTACAAAACCTTCTACAACTTCCTCTTGGTCAGTTGAAATAAAAGTTTTAGTTACTAAATCTTCAAACTCTTGTAAGTTTTTTTCATCTACTGCATCAATACCTTCTGAGTAATTGTGCCAGTTAAAATCGTTTAAAAACGCTTGTTGTTCTTTGTCTAATACAGCCATGCTGATAAAAAATTTGTATTCTGTTTTATCTGTGTTTCTTGATGCGGTGAAAAAAACAGAAGTTGTTTATATAAATAGTTGAACCCTAAAGGAAACGCTGACCGCCAAAAGGACTGCAAAAGTAATTCTTTTTTATGTATTTGCAAATAGAAAATAGAAAAAAGATGTTAGAGAAAAGACTAAAATGCTACAATTAAAAAACCCTTTCAGAGTTTGAAACTCAGAAAGGGTTGAAATAGTATACCGAAATTTTTAATGACTGACATTCGCAATATCATTTGGTTCGTGTTTGTGTTTGAAGAAAATAGCAAAAAGAATTGTTATTAGTAAGGCATAAACAGCAAATGAAAACCATATTCCATGCCAATCTTTATTTCCATCATTTGTAAAATATTTATCAATTACATAGCCGCTAATTTTACTCCCTAAATAAGCTCCAACCCCATTTGTCATCATCATGAATAATCCTTGAGCAGAGGAGCGAATTTTAGAATCTGTTGTAGTTTCTACAAATAAAGATCCTGATATATTGAAAAAATCAAAAGCCATACCGTATACAATACAAGATAAAATAATCATCCACAAACCATCCATTGGATTTCCATAAGCAAACAACCCAAAACGTAAAACCCAAGCTATCATTGAAAATAACATTACTTGCTTTATACCAAACCGTTTTAGGAAAAATGGAATAGCTAGAATGAATAAAGTTTCAGATATTTGGGAAATTGACATGATTATTGTTGAATACTTCACAACAAATGAGTCAGTATATTCAGGTATTTTTTTGAAATCATCTAAAAAAGAATCTCCATACATATTAGTTAATTGCAATGCAGCTCCTAGAAACATTGAAAAAATCATAAACAAAGCCATCTTAGAATTTGTAAAAAGCTTAAATGCATTTAAACCTAACTGTTCTAATAAGGTGGCATCATTAGAAATAGTTTTTTGTGGTGGACACTTTGGTAAAGTAAAAGAATAAATCCCCAATACAATAGCCATAATTGCTGCTATATAAAATTGATTAGCATTTGCTTTACTTCCCGTCAAATTAGTTATCCACATTGCAAAAATAAAACCAATAGTTCCCCAAACTCTTATTGGTGGAAATACCTTTACAACATCATAATTGTTATTTTTAAGTATATTGTATGCAATTGAATTAGATAAAGAAATAGTTGGCATGTAGCAAATCATAGCTCCAAAAATCACATAATAAAGAGTATTTGGATCATTTACACTAGGAACATAAAAAAGGATTAAACCATAAAAAATATGAAGAATACCATAAAGCTTCTCTGCATTTAGCCATTTGTCTGCAATTATTCCTGTTATGGCAGGCATGAATAAAGATGAAAGCCCTAGAGTAGAAAATATGGCACCAAACTCAGCTCCAGTCCAACCTTTAGCATTAAAACAGTAGGTGCCAATTGTTATCAACCATGCTCCCCAAACGAAGAATTGGAGGAAACTCATCAATGTTAATCTGAATTTTATACTCATAAAAATAATTTTGGTTTAGTTGAAAAATAGCTAGTAAATCTACTATTTAAATTGAGATAATCAAAAATTCAGAAAAATTTAGTACCCTTTTCAACTAATTCTAAAACTACATTAAACTGTTCCTCCCTAGTAAGCGAAGAATTGTCAATTTCTATAGCATCGTCTGCTTTTACCAAAGGTGAATCGTCACGATGCGTATCAATAAAATCTCTTTCTTGTACATTTTTTAACACCGCTTCAAAAGTAACTTTTTGCCCTTTTGACTGTAACTCATCAAATCGTCTTCGAGCACGAGTTTCAGGACTGGCATTCATAAAAACTTTAAGTTCAGCATCAGGAAAAACTACTGTTCCAATATCGCGACCATCCATAACAATACCTTTTTTGTTACCCATTTCTTGTTGCTGTTCTACTAGTTTTGACCGAACTTCTGAAACTTCAGCAATTTTGCTCACAAAATTAGAAACTTCGATGGTTCTGATTTCCTTTTCAACATTCATTTCGTTTAAATACATTTCAGCAAAACCTATTTCGGGATTAAATTGAAAATGTAATTTTATGTAGGGTAAACTATTGATTAATGTTTGTTTGTCAAAAAAATCAGTTCCAATATAACCGTTTTGCATAGCAAATAATGTTACTGCGCGGTACATCGCACCCGAATCAACATAAATATAACCCAAATGATTGGCCAACTGTTTGGCTAAAGTGCTCTTTCCTGTGGAAGAAAATCCATCAATAGCGATAGTGATTTTTTTCATATACAAATGCTAATTGTTTTTAATACCTATTTCCGGAAAAATCAATGGTCAATCCAAANAGACTGGTATTGGCCGCTAATGTATATCGTGAATAGGAATAATTAAATTTCAGATTNTTCACTTTTAACCCAAAACCTACAGAAATTCCGGAGAAATTTCGTTGCTCTAAGATACGTAATTCTTCGGCTCTTCTAAAATTGTACCCTAATCGAATATTAAATCCTTTGTCGGGAAATAATTCGGCACCAATAATTACATGACGCAAAGCATTGTTAAAAAAAGAAACTTTCTCAGGAGTTGAACCGCCATCCAATGAACCTTCTGCCCTATTTGGATTTGAAAACGCCAATTGCCATTGTTGCATATTTTCTAACGTTAAGTGCCAACGTATGGGAACATTTTCCATCAATTGAGAAACTCCAATTAACACTTCCAAAGGTAATTTTTCTCTAGTTTCTGCGTAAGGTGTAATTTGGGTTCCTAAATTACGAATAGACAATGCCCAATTTACATCATTTCTTTCATCAATAAACAAAACGCCTAAATCGACCGCTGCTCCAAAAGAATTATAACTTTCTAATGTGGAAGAAATCAACTTGGCATTGGCTCCAATATAAAAATCAGAAAACGGAATATTATAAGCGTACCCAAAAGTCAAGGCAATTTCGCTTCCTGAAAAATCTGATGTTTGTTGACCGTTTTCATCATATCCATCAAATTTTCCATAATTGACATAATTCACACCACCAAAAAAAGTTTGCACGTGTCTGTCATAAGTATAAGCATAAGAAGCCGTTCCATAAGTCACTTCTCCAAAATAACTTCCATAGTTTAATGACAATTTATTGTCCATTTCTGGATTAATACAAGCTGGATTAAAATGCGCTTGATTGACATCTTTGTCATAAAAGGTAATTACCTTTCCTCCAATAGCAGCTTGCCTTGGTGAGGTTACTAAGTTTAAAAATTGATATATTGACTTTCCTCCTACTTGACTGAAACCAATCAAACAGGCGTGGAGAGTTACAATACAAAATAGTTTTTTAAACATCAAAAATGGCTTCTGCTAGATACTATAACGGAAATGCGAAGATATTATTTTATATCCTAGTAAAAAAAGATAAAAAAGAAAAGGCATAAGCGTTATTTTCTTATGCCTTTTTGGAAACTATAACTATGGATTTAAAGTTTTTTAGCGTTTTTTACTTTCTCATTAGTCAAAGCAAAATCAATGACTTCGCTCATTTCTTTTACATAATGAAAAGTTAAGCCATCTATGTATTCTGGTTTAATTTCTTCAATATCGCTTTTGTTTTCTTGACACAAAATTATTTCTTTAATGTTAGCTCTTTTGGCAGCCAGAATTTTTTCTTTTATTCCGCCCACAGGCAATACTTTGCCGCGAAGTGTAATTTCGCCTGTCATAGCAATGTTTTTCTTAATTTTCTTTTGAGTAAAAAGAGAGACTAACGAGGTTAGCATTGCAATTCCAGCACTTGGACCATCTTTTGGCGTGGCACCTTCGGGCACATGCAAATGAATATTATATTTGGAAATCATTCCTGAATCTAAACCAAAAATTTCAGCATTCGATTTGATATATTCTAAAGCTATTGTTGCAGATTCTTTCATTACAGTTCCCAAATTTCCTGTCAAGGTTAATGTCCCTTTTCCGGGAGAAATTAGAGATTCTATGAATAAAATGTCACCACCGACAGAAGTCCATGCCAAACCTGTGACTACTCCAGCTACATCATTGCTTTCTGATTTATCTCGAGCTAATTTTGGTGCACCAAGAATTTTAACAATATCTTCATCTGAAACTTTCACGTTGTATTCCTCTTCCATTGCTACTGATTTAGCAGCATTTCGTATAACTTGAGCTATTTTTTGCTCTAAACTTCTCACTCCAGATTCACGAGTATAACCTTCAACAATTTTCTCCAATTGTTTTTTTCCAATGGTTAAATGCTGCTTAGATAAACCATGTTCTTTTAATTGTTTTGGAAATAAATGTTGACGGGCAATTTCTACTTTTTCTTCAATAGTATAGCCAGTCATTCTAATAATTTCCATTCGGTCTTGCAACGCTGGTTGAATAGCTGCCATATTATTGGATGTAGCTATAAACATGACTTTTGACAAATCATAACCCATTTCTAAGAAATTATCATAGAAATCATTGTTTTGCTCTGGGTCAAGAACTTCTAACAAAGCAGAAGATGGATCACCTTGATGGCTATTTGATAATTTATCAATTTCATCCAAAACAAAGACTGGATTTGATGTTCCTGCTTTTTTCAAACTCTGAATAATTCTACCTGGCATAGCACCAATATAGGTTTTTCGGTGACCACGGATTTCAGCTTCGTCACGCAAACCGCCAAGTGAAATACGAACATATTCTCTCCCTAAAGCTTCGGCAATGGATTTTCCAATTGATGTTTTACCAACTCCTGGAGGACCAGTTAAACAGATGATTGGGGATTTCATGTCATTTCGCAATTTCAATACTGCTAAATGTTCGATGATCCTTTTTTTTACATCTTCCAAACCAAAATGGTCTCTGTCTACTATTTTTTGAGCGCGTTTTAAATCAAAATTATCTTTGGAATAGTGATTCCATGGCAATTCTAAAAATAATTCTAAATAATTTCTTTGAATACCAAAATCGGGTGCCTGAGGATTCATCCGCTGCATTTTAGAAATTTCTTTCTCAAAATGTTTTGCCGTTTTATCGTTCCAAGTTTTGGTCTTTGCCTTTTGANGCATTTCCTCTATATCTTGTTCATTAGAAACACCCCCCAACTCTTCTTGAATGGTTTTCATTTGTTGGTGCAAGAAATATTCGCGTTGTTGTTGGTCTAAATCAAAACGAACTTTAGACTGAATATCATTTTTCAATTCCAATTTTTGCAACTCCACATTCATAAATCGCAAAGTCTCTAAAGCTCTTTCTTTTAAAGCATTAATAATCAACAAATCTTGTTTTTCTTTTACCGTTAGGTTCATATTGGAAGAAACAAAATTGATTAAAAACGATTGACTTTCAATATTTTTAATAGCAAAAGTAGCTTCCGTTGGGATATTAGGACTTTCTTTAATAATTTCTATAGCTAATTCTCTGATTGAATCAAGTATGGCTACAAATTCTGTATCGTGTTTGCCGGGTCTTATTTCTTGAACTTCTTTAATTGTTGCTTTTAAGTAGGGCTTTTCATTAGTCACAGCATCAATAGCAAAGCGTTTTTTGCCTTGGAGAATTACAGTGATATTTCCATCTGGCATTTTAAGAACACGAAGGATTTGTGCCACAGTTCCAACAGTGTAAATATCATTTTTTGTAGGATCTTCGTCTTCTTCATTTTTTTGAGCAACAACACCTATAATTTTATTACCAGCATTGGCATCATTGATTAATTTAATCGATTTATCTCTTCCTGCAGAAATTGGTATTACCACACCAGGGAAAAGCACTGTATTTCGCAAAGGCAAAATAGGTAAAGAACCTGGAAGTTCTTCATTATTCATTTCCTCTTCATCCTCAGGGGTTAAAAGCGGAATTAAATCGGTTTCTGTATCGAATTCTTGTAATGACAGATTGTCAATAGAAAAAATATTTTGGTTTGACATGTAATTTTGATTTCGTCAAATTGACGTTAATTTTTAATTATGATTAACAAATGTAGGGCAAACTTTTAATAGAAATAAATTAAAATCAATATTTGACATTTGAATTATGCTAAAATCGATAAAAATACTTTTTTTATCAACCAGCACAATGATAAGACAATCTTAATGCCAAAAAAAATCCGTCAAATTGACGGATTTGATTTATTTTGAAGTTAAATTTAATTAAAAACTTCATCTTTCAAAGAAAACTCAAACTCACCATTAGTAACTGTAAATGGTCCTCCGATAGGATTTCCATTAGAAGATGTATTGTAAGTAAAACTAAATGTTCCTTTAACCTTTCTAGTAACACTACTGAACTCTAATATTGTAATTGTTCCAGGTATTTCATTTTCGATTATTGATGTACCAGATTCTTGTATAATTAAATCAACGTAAGGATAATCTTCAGGACCATCAATAATTGTATTTCCACTCTTCAAAACATAAGTTCCAGGTGTCCAATACTGTTGACTTAAAAACAAATTAATTTCAACTCCACTTGTTGTTGTTAAAAACGGATCTGAATTACCTTGTATTTTTATAAGTTTAAAATTATTTGCAATATTAGAATTTATTGAAACTCCAATTGCTAAACCTGTAATAGTGTAAAAAGCAGGTTTCATTTGATTGTATTGAACGCCATTTACATTAGCATTCATATATCCAACTATGGTAGGTTGTACTGTAACAATAGCTACATTAATTGGCCCAATCCAATTGCTATTTTGATTAGCAGAACATTTTGCACGTACATAGAAATCATAAGCATTAGTAGTCAAAATATTTGAAATTTGCTTTGTAGAAGTTGTTGAAACTACACTAGTGCCACTACCAACTGAAAAACCTGTTGCTCCATATTGTATTTCCCAACTTGTTTCAGTTCCTCCAGCTGTCCAAGACAAGTCAACATTCGTATTGGTAGTACTATTTCTAACAGCTGTTAAACTTGAAGGATTAGAGCATGTAGGATTAACTTGAATACCTTGAACATTTATTGGTCCAACCCATTGACTACTCAATTCTGTGCTACAGTTTGATTTTAAATAAAAACTATAGCTATTTGATGAATTTAACCCCGTAAGAACATAAGTAGTTGTATTAGCTATTACAGATGTTCCAGTGCCTAATACAAATCCTTGAATACCATATTGAACTGTCCATTCTGCTTCATCTCCACCTGCAACCCAACTTAAGCTTACTGAATTATTATTGATAAAATTGCTAGCTTGGAAAGCAGTTGGAACATCACATTGTTGATTAAAATCATCTAAATCAATAGCACTATCGATTGGTTCGTTTTCACAAGAAGTAAATGTGAAAGCAGTAAGGATAAAAAATAATCCGATTAAAATTTTATAGTTTTTCATAACAAATTTGTAAATATTGCTCAAATATAATTTTTTTTGTATTTATGACAATGCTTTTTTTGGAATTCTCAACAATAACAATAAACCAGTAAGGAAAAATACTCCCAAAAACACTATGGCAAATCGAGGACTTCCTGTAATTTGGTCAATAATTCCATAGACCATCATTCCTATTACAATTCCAATTTTTTCGGAAACATCATAAAAACTAAAGAAGGAAGTAGTGTCTTCTGTTTTTGGTAAAAATTTAGAATAAGTTGACCTTGACAGCGATTGAATTCCACCCATCACTAATCCGACTAAACTTGCCATGATATAAAATTCAATAGGTGTTGAAATAAAATAGGCAAAAACACATAATGAAAGCCAAAAAGCATTTAAAAAAATGAGCACAGTAACATTACCAAATTTTGCAGAAGCTCTCGATGTTAAAAAAGCTCCAAGAATTGCAACTAATTGAATTAATAATATACAAGTGATTAAACCAATTTGACTTTCCTCATCATCTTTCCATTGAATTTCCTGAGCGCCAAAATAGGTTGCTACTAACATCACTGTTTGCACTGCCATGCTGAAAACGAAGTAACTCAATAAATATCTTTTTAAAGGAATTTCGGTTTGCAATTGTTCCCAAACTTTTTTTAATTCTTTAAATCCATTAAATATAACTGCTTTGGTAACTTTTCTGTCCGAGTTTTTATTTCCTTTTGGCAAATACAAATAGGTGTATTGGCTAAAAACTATCCACCAAACACCAACCATAGCAAAAGAATAACGCATGGCTTTCATCGATGCTTGGGCTGGGGTTCCAGAAATATTGAACAACTCAGGTTTCATTATCATGGCGAGATTTATAATTAAAAGTAAAACACTTCCAATATAACCCATTGAAAATCCTCTGGCGCTAATTCTATCTTGTTGTTCGGGGAAAGCAATATCGGGCAAATAGGAATTGTAAAAAACCCAACTTCCCCAAAAACCTATCAATCCGAAAAAGTAAAATAGTAATCCCAAGAGAATATTATTCAAATCAAAAAAATAAAGCCCAACACAAGACAGCGCGCCTATGTAATTAAATGAACGCATAAAGATTTTTTTATTGCCAATATAATCAGCAATTCCCGAAAGTATTGGGGAAAAAATAGCCACACATAAAAACGCTGCGGCTGTAACAAAACTAATCAGTGCCGAGTTTTTAAAGTTATGCCCAAAAACCATAATATAAGGATTGTCTTTTTCAAACAACGCATTATAAAAAATAGGAAAAACAGCCGAAGCAATAACCAAACTATAAACGGAATTTGCCCAATCATAGAAAGCCCAAGCGTTGAGCAATATTGGATGACCTTTAGGAAGTATTGGCATAATTAGTTTTTTTAAATAAAAAATCCCGAGTTAATTCGGGACTAAATATACTCTTTTTTTAGAATTGGAATATTATTTAAACGTTACGCCAAATTTTAATGCTTCAGCTTTAGCTTCAGGAACTAATCTTTTTAAATTAGCAATTCTAGTTTCATCTGAGGGATGCGTACTCATAAATTCTGCTGGTTTTTGTCCTCCAGATGCTTTTGACATTCTTCCCCAAAACTCAATAGCTCTTTCCGGATTGTATCCCGCAATAGCCATTAATTTCAATCCAATCATATCAGCTTCACTTTCATGACTTCTGCTAAAAGGCATCATGCCGCCATATTGTGATATGCCACCATAAGCTAACATAGCCAATTGTTGTGTTTGGGCACTTTCGCCTCCAGTAGCAACAGCAACACCAACAGCACCAGCTTGTTGCAACATTCCAGCACTCATTCGTTGTTGACCATGATTGGCTAACGCATGAGAAACTTCATGTCCCATAACGGTTGCTAATCCTTCTTCGTCTTTAGTAATAGGGAGAATTCCAGAATAGACTACAATTTTTCCGCCCGGCATACACCATGCGTTTACTTCTTTATTTTCTACCAATTTATATTCCCATCTATAATCTTTCAAATATTCGGTATATCCATTGGCATTCAACCATTTTTCGGCAGCAGCTCTTATTTTCATACCAACTTGCTCTACTTTTAGGGCATCAGTTGTACCAGCGATAACTTTATTTTCCTTCAAAAAAGTTCCATATTGCTGAAATGCAGTTGGAAATATTTGGCTGTTGTCTACCAAAGCCATAGTACTTTTTCCAGTAAACGGATTTTTAGCACACGATAGAATTAAAATCAACGCTAACATCGTACACAATAAAACTCCCTTCTTCATAATTTAAAAATTGAATAACAAACTTACACAATCTAATATCAATAAAATTATAAAATTAAATTAAAAAATTACATAATCTATGCCCCAAATAGGTGTATCTCAGTGAAATCTTTATCAATAATTAAGAAGTTACCGCCATTAAATTGAACGTCTTCAAAAGTGATTTTTTCATTATCCACTTCAATTCTCTTCACTTTAAAAGGCAATCCTTTGAGGTTTACTTTAAACTTGGAATATTGTGTTTCAAATGTTCCTTCTCTGTGCTGTTGGATAATGAGTTCTTTTTCTTTACCAGTTGCATTAAAAGTTCGCAAAGAAAAACGCCCTTTGTTATAATCATAACCATCTTGGGCATCTTCGTATACCACTGATTTTTCTTTACCCAATTTGTAATAAACATCCAATGTTATTTCATCAAATTGAAGTTCTCCCACATATTGTTGGACTGGGTATTTTGGAATAACAGCACCTTCTTTAACGAAAATCGGAATTTGATCAAAATCCGATTTTATCCAAAGCTCTTTTTTTCCTTCTAATAATTCGTTTGTCCAGTAATTATACCAATTTCCCTTTGGAATATACATTCTTCTTCCTAAAGCATTGGGTTCTAATATTGGACAAACTAAAATTTGATTTCCGAAAATGAATTCATCTGTTCTGTAATGCGTATGAAAATCGTCTTGATCAAAATATACTAATGGCTTTAACATTGGTGTTCCTTCATTGACGTATTGCCAAAACATCGTATATAAATAAGGTAACAATTGATAACGTAATTCAACAAATTTTCGTGTAATATCGATTACTTCTTCTCCAAATGACCAGGGCTCTTGTTCGCCATGATCGCCAGAAGAATGTGTTCGGCAAAAAGGATGAAACACACCTAGTTGTATCCAACGTGCATACAGTTCACCCGAAGGTTGTTCGGCAAATCCACCAATATCAGAACCCGTGAAACCCATTCCAGAAATTGACATTCGTTGCATTTGAATATTGGCTATCCATAAATGTTCCCAAGTGGCTACATTATCACCGGTCCAAGAAGACGTGTATCGTTGCGCACCCGAATAAGCAGAACGAGTAATAATAAATGGTCTTTTTGGATACGAAAAACGCTTTACACCTTCGTAAGTTGCTCTTGCCATTTGAGTACCATAAATATTGTGAGCTTTTCTATGGCTACAAGGATTTCCATCATAATCATGGCGAACATCATATGGAAAGGTTTTTCCGGGAACATCCATTACTGCGGGCTCGTTCATATCATTCCAAACCCCTTTTACGCCTATTTCCGAAATTAATTCTTTGAATAAACCTGCCCACCATTCTCTCACTTCTGGATTGGTGTAATCAGGAAAATTACATTCGCCTGGCCATACTTTCCCTTTCATATAGGGACCATCAGCACGTTTACAGAAATAATCTTTTTCTAATGCTTCTTTATAAACGGAATAATCTTTGTCGATTTTTATTCCTGGATCAATAATAACAACCGTTTTGAAACCCTCTTTGGCCAACTCGGCAACCATTCTTTTGGGTTCAGGGAAATACTCTTTGCTCCAAGTGAAACAACGAAATCCTTCCATGTAATCAATATCTAAATAAATGGCATCACAAGGAATTTTTAGTTCTCTAAAAGTGGCTGCTACCTCTTTTACTTTACTTTCGGGATAATAACTCCACTTGCATTGATGGTATCCTAACGCCCACATGGGTGGCATTTCGGGTTTTCCCGTTAAATGAGTATAAGCTGTGACAACATCGCTCATTTTTGGACCATAAATAAAGTAG
>B570J29619_1000045_pt1 | contig 12352 bp, 7 predicted proteins | sample LakMenEpi03Oct11_FD_29619 | JGI IMG/M metagenome (IMG submission 29619)
CCCAGAGTTTCAAACATTTTCATGTCTTCATTCACATCAGGATTTGGTGTAGTTAACAATTTATCGCCAGCAAAAATAGAATTGGCACCGGCAAAGAAACACATGGCTTGACCTTCGCGAGACATTTCGGTTCTTCCGGCAGAAAGGCGCACTTGCGTCTCGGGCATTACAATACGAGTAGTGGCTACCATTCGAATCATTTCCCAAATCGCTACTGGTTTTTCGTTTTCCATTGGGGTTCCTTCCACAGCAACGAGAGCATTTATTGGCACCGATTCTGGTTGTGGGTTTAAAGTGCAAAGTGCTACTAGCATTCCAGCTCGGTCTTCAATACTTTCGCCCATCCCAATAATACCTCCGCTACAAACCGTTACATTAGTTTTACGAACATTCTCTATGGTTTGCAATCTGTCTTCAAAACCTCTGGTTGAAATCACTTCTTTATAATATTCTTCAGAAGTATCAAGGTTATGATTGTAGGCATATAGTCCAGCTTCTGCCAATCGTTGTGCTTGGTTTTCGGTTAGCATTCCAAGTGTGCAACACACTTCCATGTCCAGTTTGTTGATGGTCCTTACCATTTCTAAAACTTGGTCAAACTCTTCACCATCTTTTACATTACGCCATGCTGCACCCATACAAACTCTTGATGAGCCATTGGATTTAGCACGTAGCGCTTGTGCTTTTACTTGACTAACTGTCATTAAATCATTGCCTTCAATATCAGTATGATAACGAGCCGCTTGTGGACAATAGCCACAATCTTCGGGGCAACCACCAGTTTTTATGGATAATAAAGTAGATACCTGAACCACATTTGGATCGTGTTGTTCTCTGTGAATTGAAGCTGCTTCATATAGCAAATCCATCAAAGGTTTATTGTATATCGCAATAATTTCTTCTTTGGTCCAATTGTGTTTTGTAATACTCATAGGTGCTTGTTTATCGTGCTTCAAAAGTAGTTAATTTGTTATTAAGTAACAATTTTGAAATGTATTAATAGAAAGTTATTACAAACAAATACGTGAGTTTCGCATTTGTACCTAAACTACCGTATGATAGTTACAGCTTTTTTATAATAGCAAGAGCCGTAATTTTATCTTTATCTAACTGCTTTTTTAAAGCATCCACTGACTCGAATTTTTGCTCAGAGCGCATTCGGTGTAATAGCGAAATGGTAATCTTTTGATTGTAGAGTTCTTTTTGAAAATCGAAAAAATGAATTTCTATGGTTTGCGTTGTCCCATCAACTGTTGGTCGAGTGCCAATATTCATCATGCCATGATACATTATTCCATCCAAGTTGCTTTGAACAATATAAACGCCATTTTGAGGAATGAGTTTATACTCTTCTACAATTTTTATATTGGCAGTAGGAAATCCAATAGTTCTACCAAGTTGTTTTCCTTTTGAAACAATCCCTGTTAACGAATAGTAATATCCAAGATAATTATTGGCTAACTCAATATTTCCCTCTGTCAGTGCGTTTCTAATTTTTGTGGAACTGATGGAAACTTCGTTAATTTGCTTTGCAGAAATTTCTTCTACTTCAAATCCAAATTTATTTCCAAATTCTATTAAATCATCAATGTTTGCTGTTCTATTTCTGCCAAAGCGATGGTCATGTCCAATAATAATTTTTTTAATTTTGAAAGTATCTACTAAAACTTGTTTGACAAACTCCTCGGCGGTTAATCTTGAAAAGGCCGCATCAAAAGGGTGAATAACCAAGTTGTCTATCCCTAATGCTGATAATAAGTTTGTTTTTTCAGCTAAGGTGTTAAGCTGTTTCATTTCAGAATCTGCCTGAAGAATGGTTCTTGGGTGAGGAAAGAAGGTAAGCACCAAACTTTCACAATTTTGAGAATGGGCATTTTCAACAATTTTTTCTAATATTTTTTTGTGCCCTAGATGCACACCATCAAATGTACCGATAGTTACAATTGTTGGTTTGTTAGCGCTAAAAGATTTTATGGAGTTGACTATTTTCAAGAAAAAATGTAATTATAAACGCAAAAATAGATTTTTGAAACGAAAAAAAATAATTTAAAAGAGTATTAATAGAAAACCTTAGAGTTGATAAATTTTGGATTTTTTGTTTTCTATTTAATTTAAATTTATATTTAAAAAACGGAACAAGAATTATATAATATAATACTTAATAAAACAAATAATATATTGCGAATAAGAGAGAAGTGATTAAGATTTGTTTAAAAGTATTTAAAATAACCAACTCAAATTTGCAGATTATTGAAAGATAACTATCTTTGAAAGCTAGATTTTTATTTTTTTTTAGTTATTCAGTTTTCGAACACAAATAATACTATCAACTAAAAAATAATACACTATTTAATTAACCAAATAATCATGAAAAAAACATTACTTCTTGTAATTTTAACAATTACACTTTCAAGTGCTTTTGCTCAAAAAAACACTCCTTGGCAACTTTTTGATAGCAATAAGACTATTAACTCTGAAAAAGTTAGACAAACAGATTATTCATTAAATCAAAAATTAGTTCAATTTAATGCTGTTCAGTTTAAGCAATTGCTTGCAAATGTGGCTACTATTTCGTCTGGACTTCCGGGCGTTGAAATTTCTTTACCAAATACAAATGGTTCGTTAGAAAAATTTATGATTTGGGAGTCTTCCAATTTTGATCCGTCCTTACAGGCAAGTTATCCCGAAATTAGAGCTTATATTGGTAAAGGAATCACAGATCCTTACGCAACATTAAATTTTAGTTTTTCGCCACTTGGAATACAAACCATGATTTTCAGAGCAGGTTCAGGTACAGAGTTTATAGAACCTTACACCAAAGACCGTTCAGTTTATGTGGTTTTTGACTCTAAAACAAGAATTAAAGGTAACTTACCTTTTGTTTGTTCTACAGAAGATTCTGCAGTAGTTGAGGAATTGAATCGAAATGGCAATGCAGTTATGGCTAATAATGAGGTATACAAAACAATGCGATTGGCTTTATCATGTACAGCTGAGTACACTGCATATCATGGAGGAACTGTCGCTTTGGCCTTAGCCGCAATGAACGCCACAATGACAAGATGTAATGGTGTTTTTGAAAAAGATTTAGCTATTAAACTTATAATTATTCCTAATAATAATTTGGTAGTCTATACCAACGCTGCAACTGATCCATACTCAACAGTTACAGGTGGTGCTGCACCAGCAGCTTGGAACTCTCAATTGCAAACTACATTAAATAATGTAATCGGTGCAGCAAATTACGATATAGGCCACTTGTTTGGCGCAACAGGTGGTGGTGGAAGTGCAGGTTGTATAGGATGTGTATGCGATGCATTAAAAGGGAGTGGAATTACTTCACCATTAGACGGTGTTCCTGCGGGAGATACTTTTGATATTGATTTTGTTGTTCATGAAATGGGACATCAAATGGGAGCAAACCATACTTTTACACATACTACCGAAAACAATACGGTAAACGTTGAACCAGGAAGTGGTTCTACAATCATGGCTTATGCTGGGATTGGTGGCGGCGGCACAGATATGCAATCTAATTCTGATGATTATTTTACGTATAGAAGTATTTTGCAAATACAGTCAAATATGGAAACCAAAACTTGTCCCGTTAGCACTAGTCTAGCAGTAACGAACCCTAGACCCACAGTCACAGCTTCTGGAGCCATAATACCTATTAACACCGCTTTTAAATTAACAGGTTCTGCTGTAGGTACTGCGGGTGAAGTGTTAACGTATAATTGGGAACAGAATAATGATGCAGCAGTAGTAGGAGGAACTTCAACTTTTCCGTCGCCTACAAAAACGGATGGCCCAAATTTTAGATCAGTTGTTCCAAATGCATCGCCAGTGAGATTCATGCCAGCATTTCAAAATGTACTTGCAGGTCAATTAGTGAATACATGGGAAACCGTTTCTTCGGTTCCTAGAAATTTAGCATTTAGTCTCACAGTAAGAGATAATGTTTTAGGTGGTGGACAAACCAACACAAGAGCAATTACAGTTCAAGTAGTAAATATCAGTGGTGCATTTGAATTTACAAGTCCAAATACTAATGTTTCATGGCAATTGGGCTCTACTCAAACCTTGACTTGGAATGTAGCTGGAACTACAGCTAATGGTATGAATACTGCAAATGTGAATATATTAATTTCTACAGATGGTGGAACAACCTTTACTACTCTAGTAGCCAATACTCCAAATGATGGATCACAATCAGTTACTATGCCTAGTACACCAACACAAAATTGTAGATTGTTGATTGAAGCTGTTGGAAATATTTTTTATGCCGTTTCCAAAAATATTACTTTAGGATTTGATTGTAACGTTGCTTCTGAAAGTCCTGGAACAGCTATACCTGATGGGCTTGCAGCAAATTCCCCAGGAGCTGCTGCTGTCCGCACAATTAATTTTCCAAATAATGTTACGATCAACAACATGAAAGCCACGTTCAATACAAGTCATACTTGGATCGGAGATTTAGTTGTTAAATTAAAACACCCAGACGGTACAGAAATCAATTTATGGAATAGAACATGTAATAATCCACAATCTTCGGGATTGAACGTAACCTTCCAAGACGGTTCTCCTGCTCCACCATGTGGAAGTCCAACTACAGGTACAGTAAGCCCAGTACAAGCATTATCAGCTTTTAATGGAAAACCATCAAATGGTGTTTGGACATTAACTGTTCAAGATTTTTATAATGCCGATACTGGAAATATAGTTTCGTGGGGAATTGACTTTGGTTGCACTCTAGAAAATCAGGAATTTGATACCTCAGATATAACAGTTTATCCTAATCCTAATAGTGGTAATTTTACACTTCAATATAATAACCCAGTTTCAAACGAAATCAACATTACTGTTTACGATATGAGAGGAAGAAAAATATATGCAAACTCTTTCGCTAGTCAAGCTATAATTAACGAAACCATTCAGTTGAACAATACTCAAGCAGGGATTTATTTAATGACTATTACAGATGGAAATAGAAAAGAGGTAAAGAAAATAGTAGTAGAATAATTCTAGTCACTTAATTATAAAAAAAGGTGTTTTAAACACCTTTTTTTTTATTTTTCTAAAATTTAAAAATAGTTTTTAATAAACAAATAGTTTAAATTAACCCGTTGGGTGTAATTAGTTTTTAATGATAATTTTTCGTCAGTTCGAGTGATTTTCGATAGAAAATCGTATAGAGAACAAGAAAAATTTCATTAAAAACGGTTCTCGATACATTTTTTGTTCCTCTCGTCCAAAAAGACGAGATGCACAAAAAACATTCGAACTGACGTTTTTAATAATTACACCCAACGGGTTTAAATTAATATATTTTAATAACATATTTTACATCTGAATACTAAATATTAATAAAATGAAAAAAGTATTATTATTGTTTACTGTTTTCTTTTTTGCAAACAGTTATGGACAATCAAACCTTTGGAATAAAGTTTCCGAACAAAGATTAGCTGGATTAACAAAAATGGATCGTGCCAGTATGCCAAGCAAATTTCAATTGTATTCGCTTAATTTGAATGCATTAAAAGCACAGTTAGCTACTGCTCCTTTAGACAGTTCGGGACAAAGGTCAAATCTTATATTATCATTTCCGAATCCAGATGGGGGATTTGACAGGTATGCATTTTATGAGTCACCAATCATGGAAAAAGGATTGGCCAATCAATTTCCAGATGTTAAAACTTATTACGCTGTGGGAATTGACGATCCAACGGCCAGTATGCGAATTAGCTTTACAGCATTTGGGTTACATGCCATGACAGTTTCTGGAAGCTCAAGTAGTGTTTATATTGATACTTACACTTCTGATTTGAATAATTTTATTGTATATAGAAAATCGGATATTACCTCTTCAAGAATTTTTCAATGTGAATTTGAAGAAGAAAGTAGCAAAAGCAGTAATACTAACTCTAAGCGAAACACACCTTTGCAAAGAACAAATGACAGCACGTTTAGAACATACAGATTGGCAGTTGCTTGTACTGGAGAATATGCAGCTTTTCACGGAGGTACCGTTGCATTAGCACAAGCGGCTATTGTAACCACCGTGAATAGAATTAATTTAGTTTATCAACGTGATTTATCAGTTAGATTTGTTCTAGTGGCTAACAATACCTCAATTATTTACACAAATGCTACGACTGACCCATTTAATAATAATAATGCGGGTATACTTATAGGTCAAAGTCAAAACACTATAACTACTATCATTGGGTCTGCAAACTTTGATATAGGTCATACATTTAGCACAGGTGGTGGTGGATTAGCAGGATTAGGAGTAATTTGTGATAATTCACAAAAAGCAAGTGGAATTACGGGATTACCAGCTCCAGTAGGCGACCCTTTTGACATTGATTATGTTGCCCACGAAATAGGACATCAGTTTGGTTGTAATCACACTTTTAACAACGCATGTGGTGGAAATAGAAATGACGGAACCGCAGTAGAGCCAGGAAGTGGCTCAACAATAATGGGTTACGCAGGGATTTGTGCACCAGATGTTCAAAGTAATTCTGATGACCATTTTAGTTTTGTTAGTTTAGCAGAAGCACAGACAGTTATTTATGGAACTTCATGTCCAACATCAACTCCAAATGGTAATTTTGCACCAGTTGTAAATGCCGGTTTAGATTATACTATTCCAAGATCAACGGCTTTTATACTTACTGGAGTTGCGACAGATGGAAACAATGATTCTTTAACGTATTGCTGGGAACAAACCGATACTGAAGTTTCAACCCAATCCCCTTTATCAACATCTACTTCTGGGCCAAATTTTAGATCAAATACACCTATTGCTTCTCCAGAAAGATACATGCCTAGTTTGTCTGATGTTATTGCTAATAATTTAACACCAACTTGGGAAGTTGTACCTTCTGTAGCGAGAACCATGAATTTTGCTTTAACCGTTCGCGACAATAGATCACCAAACGGTGGACAAACCAATAGAGATGATATGGTGGTAACTACAGCTAATGTTGGTCCTTTCTTAGTTAATGTGCCCAATACTGCTGTTTCTTGGGTTGCTGGCTCTAATCAAACAGTTACTTGGACAGTGGCAGGAACCACGGCAAATAATATCAATGCGGCTTTTGTAGATATTTTACTCTCAAATGATGCTGGTAATACTTATCCAATTATTTTAGCCAGTAAAGTGCCTAATGATGGATCACAAATTATAACGGTTCCTAACAATACAGGAAATACCAAAAGAATTATGGTTAGAGGTTATAAGCATATTTTTTATGATATTTCTAATACTAACTTTACCATTACAGCTGCTCCTTCAACATTTTCTGTAGCTTTTTCAGGCGTTGAAGAACAACAAAACAAAGCTACTTGTCAAGGTACAAATGTTAGTTACAATATTTCCTATTTGGCTCTTGGTGGATTTACTAGTGCAACTACATTTACAGCTACTGGATTACCAACAGGTGCTACAGCTACATTTGCTCCATCATCAATAAATGCTAATGGTACAGTGGTTATGACAATAGGTAATACAGCATCTAGTCCAGCTGGTTTTTACTCAATTACGGTTAATGCTACTTCTGGTGCAACAACTAAGACGGTTTCTTTTTATTTAGATTTATTTAGTTCAAGTTTTCCAGTTATGAATTTGACCTCGCCAGTCAATAATGCTGTAAATCAACAAACTACTTTGTCACTTACTTGGGCTGCAAATCCTAATGCCTCTTCTTATGATGTTCAAGTTGCCACAAGTACTACTTTTACAACTATTGTTAGTTCGGGTAATGTTACATCAACAAGTTATACAGCAACTGGACTAAATATAAATACGGATTACTTTTGGAGAGTTTCACCAAAAAATGCTAGTTGTGGTGGTACTTTTAGTAGTCCTTTTAAATTTACTACAAGTTCTATAAATTGTGGAAACTTAGCTTCTGCAAATGTACCTATAGCTATTGCTGCTTCGGGAACTCCTACAGTTACCTCAACTTTAACTATTCCTTCAGGTGGAATAATTAGCGATGTAAATGTAAATCTAAATATTCCTCATACATGGATAAATGATTTAACAGTAACAATAACAAGTCCAGCAGGTACTTCAGTTGAATTGTTTACTGCTAAGTGTGACCCTCAAAATGGGAATATTAATGTATTGGCTACTTTTGACGACTCGGGTTCCACTCTAATATGCAATCCCGGACCAAACCCTGCTGGGATTTCGGGGACTTTAACTCCGGATAGCCCTTTATCAGCATTTAATGGAGAAAATTCTACAGGAACTTGGACATTAACGGTGGCCGATGGATTTGATCAGGATGGTGGTTCAATTAGCGCATGGAGTTTAGATATTTGTTCGACACTTGGTGTTAATGAGAATGCTTTGCAAGATTTCTCTTTGTATCCAAATCCAAATGACGGTAACTTCACAGTTAAATTCACATCAAATAATAGTGATGATGTTTTAGTAGCTATTTTTGATATGAGAGGAAGACAGATTTATAAAAATCAATTTTCTAATACAGGAAACTTTAATGAAAGTATTGATTTAAATACAATTCAAGCGGGAGTTTATTTGGTTTCTATTACAAATGGTGACACCAAGTTAGTGAAACGTATAATTGTTAAATAACCAAAAGCAGTTTATTAAAAAAGTCTTATTTTTAGTGAATAAGACTTTTTTTATTTTACCGTTGCTTTTATGGATTTTATTATTTGAGGCACTTTAGTAACTGTAAAATCTAATGTAAAATCAACAACATTTTTTTTATAGATAAGATTTAGAGTTCCTTGTTCCACTTTATAATAGCCAGTTTGTCCTTTACAGAAACAAAATCTTCCAAAAAGCATTTTGGTTTGCTGTAAATCAATTCCTGAAAGGGCTATTTTTTTATCCGTATTTTTTATTTCAAATAGTATTTCTTCCCTGTAATTTCCATCTTGAAGACCTTTTTCTACGTTTAGATTATATTGATAGATAATTACTGAAGTTTCTGGAGAGTCAATAATTTGATAATAAATAGAACCAAAATCGTCTTTTTTGATTTCGATACGTTTGTTTTTTAGTAATTCTGTAGTGCATTTTCCATCATCAGGGCACGATTTTAGTGTATCTATGGAGTTAATAGCAACAGAAGATTTTTGACTATTACAAAAAGTTAACCCTAACGCGAGTGGTATTAACAAATATTTTTTCATATGTGTAAATTTTATTTTTTAGCGGTCACATACCTGCCTGCCGACAGGCAGGTGGTATCGCCTTTTTACTCATACCTGTTTGCTTGCGCAAACTTCTAGTTAATGGCGATTTCATATTCTTTTACTTTACAATAATAATAGCAAAAGCCCGCCGCTATTATTTTCCGTTAAATGAATTCATGGTATTATTCAGTCCAGCCAAGGCAAACGACTCTATGATTTCTTTTGCAATAACAAAGCGTTCCATTAATTTAACTTTTTCGGCTTCATGCCATTCACCAAGGACATAATCTACTTGTTGCCCTTTTTTAAATTCATCGCTTATACCAAAACGGAAACGAGGATATTCAGTAGTGTTTAGAATTAATTGAATATTTTTTAATCCATTATGACCGCCATCGCTGCCTTTCGCTTTTATTCTGATAGTCCCAAAAGGTAAGTTTAAATCATCGGTGATTACCAAAATATTTTCTTTGGGAATATTTTCTTTTTCCATCCAATATTGAACCGCTTTGCCGCTAAGGTTCATATAGGTATTGGGTTTTAAGAGAATAAGTTTTCTCCCTTTGATATTGTATTCAGTAATTGTGCCCAATTTGGCCGTTTCAAAAGTTATGCTTTCTTTTTGAGCGACATAATCTAAAACTTTAAAGCCAATATTATGTCTAGTATTTACATACTCGGCACCAATGTTTCCTAGACCTACAATGAGAAACTTTTTACTCACTTTATTATATTGTTTTATTGGGTGTTCGTGACTCTCTGATTTTATTTCTTCTGAGTTATCAGGAGTTTTCTTTTTTTTGAATAAACGGTTTAACCATTTCATTTGGCAAAAGTAGCTAATTTGATTTCATAAAAAAAGCACCAGCGTGAACTGATGCTTTTTTGTATAAGGTTTTGAAAATTATTTTTTCTTTCCTTTTGCTGGAGCTTTTGCTGCTTTTGCTGCTTCTTGAGCGGCTTTCATAGCGGCACGTGAAATCTTCACTTGAGCAACAACAGTATTATCTGGGTGCATCAATTTGAAATTTTTAGCTTCCAATTTAGTAACATATAATTTGTTACCCATTTCTAATTCAGAAATGTTTGCTTCAACATAATCAGGAAGATTTTTTGGTAACGCTTTCACTTTTAACCTTCTTTGGTTTAAACGCAAATCACCACCAAGTAATACACCCGGTGAAGTACCAGTAACTTTAACAGGAACTTCCATAATGATTTCTTTGTTTTCATTTAATTCAAAAAAATCAATGTGTAAAATTTTGTCTGAAACAGGGTGAAACTGAATGTCTTGTAAAATAACATTCGCAGACTTATCTTTTAACTCAACTACAACCGTGTGGGCGTTTGGAGTGTAAACCAAGTTTTTGAATGCTTTTTCTTCTGCTGCAAAATGTACTGGTTGACTTCCTCCGTAAATAACGCAAGGAACCATTCCAGCATCACGTAAGGCCTTAGTAGCTACCTTGCCTACGCTTTCTCTTTCTGATCCTTTAATCGTAATCGATTTCATTGTAAAATATATATAGTTAATAATTAAAAATTCTTTATTCTGGGCGTTGCGCTCTCCCGATAGCTATCGGGATTTCGCCGCGCTTTCCGCTCTATCTTTTTTTCCGCTACGCTACAAAAAAGGATGCCGCTTCAATCGCTAACGCACTTTGCCAAAAGCTTTTAGACCATCTTCCAGCTTCCTTCTTCCTTCTTCCAGCTTTCTTTTTACATCAAAAACTTCCCGCTTATTGAATTGTTGTGCTGCACCATATGCATTACTTCTGCAAAAAGAGGCGCACAACTCACCACTTTTATTTTGTTTGATTCTTTCTTCAACGGAATAGAATCGGTTACTATCAATTCAAGAAGCTTAGAGTTTTCAATCTTCTCATAGGCATCTCCCGAAAGTATTGCATGTGTACAAATAGCTCTTACACTCAAAGCACCTTTTTCCATCATCAAATCAGCTGCTTTGGCCAATGTTCCTCCTGTATCAATCATATCGTCAACCAAAATCACATTCCTTCCTTTCACTTCACCAATCAATTCCATCGTATCAATCACATTGGCAGCTTTTCTTTGCTTGTAACAAATAACCACATCCGATTCTAAAAACTTAGAATAAGCATACGCTCTTTTTGAACCACCCATATCAGGTGAAGCAATTGTTAAATTATCTAATTGAAGACTTTTAACATAAGGCAAAAAGATGGTCGATGCAAATAAATGGTCTACTGGTTTTTCAAAAAACCCTTGAATTTGATCGGCATGCAAATCCATTGTCATAATTCGAGTAGCGCCAGCGGTTTCCAATAATTTGGCGATTAGCTTTGCTCCAATCGGAACTCTAGGTTTGTCTTTTCTGTCTTGTCTTGCATAACCAAAATACGGAATTACAGGAGTTATGTGTCGGGCTGATGCTCTTTTTGCAGCATCAATCATTAATAATAATTCCATTAAATTGTCGGCACTAGGAAAAGTAGAGCAAACAATAAAAACACGTAATCCTCTTATTGATTCTTCAAAAGAAGGTTGAAATTCACCATCACTAAATCTTGAGAACGTAACTTTACCAAGCGGAACGCCATAGTTTTTAGCTATTTGTTCAGCAAGATAGACGCTTTGCGAACACGCAAATATCTTTGCTTCTGGTTCTAAATGCGACATTGTAATTTGTTGTTTTTATCCGTTTCATTCCTTGCAGAAGTGTCTCGAATGTAGTTAGTTAGTTGTTGTTCGTTTTACCGAGGTGCAAATTTAGAAATTAAATCCAACTCTGAAAGGATATTTTAGAGTATTTTTTTAGAAAATGATATTTTATTTTTTACATTTGCACCCACAAATTAATAATAATCAATAATCAAATGACTTTATTAGTCGGTTGATTTTTTGTCCGGATGGCGTTTATTTATTTAATTTTTTCTAAAAATTAGCTTTATAAAACCATCCAATCCATTGCCCGGATGGCACTATATTTAATTAATTTTTTCTAAAAATTAGTATTTACTAGTCCATTCAATTAATGCCCGGATGGCACTTTATTTAATTAATTTTTTCTAAAAATTAGTATTTACTAGTCCATTCAATTAATGCCCGGATGGCACTATATTTAATTAATTTTTTCTAAAAATTAGTATTTACAAATCCATCCAAACAATGTCCGGATGGCACTATA
>B570J29619_1000047_pt1 | contig 12051 bp, 11 predicted proteins | sample LakMenEpi03Oct11_FD_29619 | JGI IMG/M metagenome (IMG submission 29619)
TACATTAGAAACACAAAGCGAAGAAAGCATGTTGATAACCGATGTAATTGAAAACCTTGGAAAAGCATTCAAAAAAATTCAAAAATGACCAGCATACAATTTATTCAAAATCAAATAACGGCTTCTCCAAAAAATATTGAAGCTACATTAAAATTACTTTCTGAAGATTGCACCATTCCCTTTATATCCCGTTATAGAAAAGACCAAACCGGAAATTTAGATGAGGTGGTTATTGAACAAATTGCCAAGCTTTCCAAACAATATGATGACATTGTAAAACGGAAAGAAAGTATTTTAAATACAATAGAAGAACAGGGACAACTATCACCAGAATTGAAAGCTAAAATTTCTAATAGTTTCGATTTGCAAGAGATAGAAGATTTGTATTTACCTTATAAAAAGAAGAAAAAAACCAAAGCAGATATTGCACGTGAAAACGGATTGGAACCTTTGGCAAAAATAATTTTTGCCCAAGGAAAAGAGGACATCGATTTTATTTCAACGCAATACATCAATGCTAAAGTCAAAAACGAAGACGAAGCTCTGCAAGGTGCACGTGACATTATCGCCGAATGGATAAATGAGAATGTTTATATCCGAAAAAATCTGCGACGACTGTTTCAAAGAAATGCGATTATCGAAACCAAAGTGGTTAAGAAAAAAGAAACTGAAGTAGATGCTCAGAAATTCAAACAATATTTCGATTGGGCTGAACCCATTTCAAAAGTGCCTTCCCACCGATTGTTAGCGATGCTTCGTGCAGAAGCAGAAGGATTTGTGAAACTCAATGTTGAAATAGAGCAGGAGGAAGCTATTGATTTTATAGAAAAGGAAATTATAAAATCCAATAACAATACAACAGAACATTTAGAACTAGCGATAAAAGACAGTTACAAACGCTTGTTAGAACCAGCCATTTCCAACGAAACCTTGCAAGAAGCTAAAGCCAAAGCGGATAGTNAAGCCATCGATGTTTTTGCAGGGAATTTGAGTCAGTTATTACTGGCGCCGCCATTAGGAGAAAAAAGAATTCTTGCAATAGACCCAGGTTTTAAAAGTGGTTGCAAAGTAGTTTGTTTGGACGAAAAAGGCGATTTGCTATATAACGAAACGATTTACCCGCATGCGCCACAAAAAGAAGATGTTATGGCGATGAAGAAAATCCGTTCAATGGTGAACGCCTATAACATTGAGGCCATTTCTATCGGAAACGGAACGGCAAGTCGTGAAACCGAATTTTTTATAAAGAAAATAGCATTTGATAAGCCAATACAGGTTTTTGTAGTTTCGGAAGCGGGCGCATCGGTATATTCGGCGAGTAAAATTGCGCGTGACGAATTTCCAAATTTCGATGTAACCGTTCGAGGTTCGGTTTCTATTGGACGAAGACTTTCAGATCCTTTGGCCGAATTGGTAAAAATTGATGCAAAATCTATAGGAGTTGGACAATACCAACACGATGTGAATCAAACCAAATTAAAAGAAGAACTAGATAATACAGTAATTCGTTGCGTGAATTCGGTTGGAGTTAATATAAACACAGCTAGTAAATCATTGTTGAGTTACGTATCTGGAATTGGTGAAAAAATGGCTGAAAATATTGTAACTTATCGTCAAGAAAACGGACCTTTTGAAGACCGAAAACAACTCAAAAAAGTACCTCGCTTGGGCGAAAAAGCTTTTCAACAATCCGCCGCTTTTATCCGAATTAAAGACGGAAAAAATCCTTTAGACAATTCGGCAGTGCATCCAGAAGCTTATGGAATTGTCGAAAAAATGGCGGCAGCTTTGGGTTTAAAAACCAACGATTTAATTGCCAATAAAGAAAAAATTTCCAAAATAAAACTAGAAGATTTCGTCACCAAAGAAATTGGAATTCTGTCGTTAAAAGACATTGTTAAAGAATTAGAAAAACCAGGATTAGATCCAAGAAAGGCTGCCAAAGTTTTCGAATTTGATCCGAATGTTACTGCAATAAAAAATGTGAGAACGGGAATGATTTTACCCGGAATTGTCAACAACATCACTGCCTTTGGTTGTTTTGTCGATATAGGAATAAAAGAAAGCGGTTTGGTTCACATTTCCCAACTCAAAGCAGGTTTTGTTTCCGATGTAAACGAAGTGGTGAAGTTGCACCAACACGTTCAAGTAAAAGTGTTAGAAGTTGATGAGGAAAGGAAACGAATTCAGTTGACGATGGTTTTGTAATATTTGTTACCTTTGTTATTATGTATAAAGAAATAACCATAAACGATTTTTCGCAGCATCTTTTTTGGGATGTGGATTTGAATGGATTTGACTTAGATAAATACAAAACCTTTTTTATTCAAAGAGTGTTGGAGTATGGAAACATAAAGGATTGGAACTTGATAAAAAAGTTATATGGTATGGAGGCCATAAAAGAAGCATCGTTGAATGCAAGAAGTTTAGATGCTGTTACGCTTTCTTTCGTTGCAACTATTTTTAATATTGATAAGACAGAATTTCGATGTTACAAACACAGACAGTTGTTCCCGAACTTATGGAACTCTTAAAAAAAATTATGTCTGAAAAAACTTTTTCAGATTTTAATTTAGTTGGAGGAACGTCATTAGCATTACAAATAGGTCACAGAAACTCAATTGATATTGATTTGTTTGGAAATCAACCTATAGATTTTGAATTGTTTATTGCTATTTTAAAAAAAATAGGAAAAACAGAAATCTTTAAAAGTTCTAAAAATATTTTGATTACACAAATCAATGAAATTAAGGTTGATTTTGTAAATTATACGTATCCATTACTCGAAAAACCTTTTGAAATAGATGGTATTCGGATGCTTTCAAAAAAAGATATTGCTGCTATGAAATTGAATGCTATTGCGGGAAGAGGAAGCAAAAAAGATTTTATAGACTTGTACTTTTTGCTCAATGAATTTTCATTGAGAGAAATGATGGATTTTTATTGTTCGAAATATCTTGATGGTTCAGAATTTATGGTTTATAAAAGTCTATCCTATTTTGAAGAAGCCAATCTTCAACCAGAACCAAAAATGTTCAAAGATTTCAATTGGGAAATTTGTAAACAAAAAATCATCGAAGAAGTAATAAAATTGTAAAAAATTCAGTTTTCATTATAACTTCAAAATCCACGAGCTCATTTTGTCTAAAACTTGTGGAGCAATGGTTTGTTCTAATTGCCCATATTCTTCCACCGAACCCGTTTTTGCTTCTTGAAAAAGATGATTCAGATTTGGAAATTCTACTATTTCAATTTTTTTATTATTTGCTTTTTCCAATGAAGCTTTGATTCCGGCTAAATTTTCTTTTGAAATTACTTGTAAATCTTTAGAGCCATTTAGCGCTAAAACAGGAATTTTTAGTTTACTCCAATATACATCCGGATTGATTTTCATGAAATAAGTAAACCATGGAATGCTTATTTTGCTGCTTTCTTGTTCTGCAGTATTGGCAATTTCATCTGCAGAAGGTTGTTGCTCTTTAGGTAGTTTCTGCATATTGGCAATAAGAATTTTTTTGACTTCACCTTTCAAATCAGTCCCGTTATAATTCTTGATAAGTGCATAAATTTCACGGTTAGTTACTTCTGTTGATTTTAATTCTTCTTCTGAAGCTCCAGCAGATTTTGCTAACGCATTAGACTGTAATACTAATAATTCATCTGTTGGAATTCCTGGCCCAGCCATTGAAATAACAAATTTCACTTTTTTATTTTGAGAAGCCACCATTGGCGCTATAATTCCGCCTTCGCTGTGTCCAATTAAACCAATGTTTGTAAATCCTTTTTGAGCTAAAAATGCAACAGCAGCATTGGTGTCTGTTGCAAAAGTTTGGGTTGTCATAGCGGCACTTGCACCGTTTGAACCTCCAATTCCTCTATCGTCAACGCGTAAAATGCCAATTCCTTTTTTGGCAAAATCGTCGGCAATTACCCAAAATTCTTTGTGTCCAAAAAGTTCAGAATCCCTGTTTTGTTGTCCAGAGCCCGAAATTAAAATTACAATCGGAAACTGTTTTTTGTTTTTAGGCAAGGTTAAGGTTCCTGCCAAAATGGTATTATCTGTAGGATTAGTAAAAGTCACTTCTTCTATGATGTAGTCAAAAGGCGGTTTTGGTGTTTGAGGTCGTTTTAAAACAGACTCGCCCGTTTTGATTTTAGATAAAATCAACGGTAAACTCATTTGACCTTGTGTAAAAGTGCCCTCAATTTTGTCGTTTTTAAGCGTTCCTTTATAGGTAATACCCATTTCATTTGCTTTTATTTCAAGTTCATTTTTTTCAAATGTTGTTGAGGTAACCGGAATATCTTTTGCTCCTTGCTTTGGGCTATCCATAGTTGTTTTGAGGGCGTTTCCGATTGGTTTAATGTTAAACACTAGCGGTAATTTGTTTCCTTGAATATCGAGTTCACCTGTCCAAGAGCCGCTTATTTCTTGGCTAAAAAGTGAGGAAAAACAAAAGAAAAAAGCAATTGAAAGNAGTNTAGATTTCATAAAGGGATAGTATTTAATGGTAAATATAAAAAATCCCAAAATCCAATCAATATCATTGGAATTTGGGATTTATCTTTTTGTGATTTTAAAGAAATTATTCTTTATTTTGCTTCGCCTGTTCGCCCATTTGAGCTCGAGTCTTCTTCTTTTTTAGTTTCTGTTGTGTCGTCTTTAGCCGCTTTTTTAAATTCTTTTACTCCGCTACCCAAACCTTTCATTAGTTCTGGAATTTTTTTACCTCCAAAAAGCAACAAAATAACAGCCAAAATCAACATCATTTGTGGGAATTCAATGGCGCCAAGAAATATAGTTAAAAAGTTCATNATATTTTTTATTTAAATAAATATTAGGCAAATGTAGAAAATAAATTAATAGTAGGCATCGATTTAACGTTAAAGAACGTTAAAGTTAATAAAATACAAAGCAGATATAATTTTCTATCTTTGTCACATATTCCATTCTTATGTCTGAAAAACGGCTAAAACGCAAAATACTAAAGAAAAAATTGTTCACAAAAAACCGCTTGGTTATTTTGAACGAAGATACTTTTGAAGAAATTTTTTCTTTACGATTAACATTGATGAATGTTTTTGTGGTAGCAACTATTGGCGCTGTTCTAATTATTTTTGTAACGACCTACATTATTGCTTTTACACCACTTCGCGAATATATTCCGGGGTACGCTTCTACAAAATTAAAAAAAGACGCCACTGAACTGGCTTTGAAATCAGATTCTTTAGCGAATGCTTTGAAGGAAAACGAAGCGTATATTGCTTCCATAAAAAAGGTATTGACAGGTGATTTAGATTTTGCTAAATTTAACAAAGACTCTATAACAACATCAGATTTAGAACCAGTTTCAGAGGAAGATTTAAAAATTTCTAAAGCCGAACTAAAGTTGCGAGAAGAAGTTGCTAGAGAAGATAAATTCAATTTATTTGAAAAAGCAAAACCAAAAACAGGAGTTGTTCTTTTTCCACCAATAAAAGGAATGGTAACGGAGAAATTCAATCCAAAAATCAAACATTATGCAGTTGATGTCGCGGTGGCAAAAAACACACCAATAAAATCTATTTTGAACGGAACAGTAATTTTTGCAGATTGGACACCAACAACAGGAAATGTGGTAATCATTAGACACAATAATGGTTTTATTTCGGCATATAAACACGCAGCATCAGTAACGGTTTCTCAAGGAGATAAAGTTAGATCAGGTGAAGTAATTGCTCTTGCAGGTTCAACTGGACAAGAGTCAACTGGCTTTCATTTGCATTTTGAGTTATGGAAAGACGGTTATCCGATTGATCCAAGTATTTTTATAGAATTTGAATAAACGTTATAGAAAATTATAAAATTAAACACATAGTAACATAGAAAAAAAGGATTTTATAGACCAATTGTTTCGTCTGTTCGCTATCGCTCAGTTCTTGATTTAACTCTGCTATGATTTGCTGTACAAAAGTGAAACGGCTTTATATTTTTATAAAAACTATGTTTCTATGTGTTTGAAAAAAATTACAACAAATAGGTTAAAACGAGTATGAAAACATTAAATACAATAGCTGAAAATTTAATTGGCATGACTTTTTTTGTTGGAGCTCTTTTTTTTATCCTTGCTCTGATAACACATCAATTTCCTCCAAAAAAGATTAATTCATTTTATGGTTATAGAACACCAAATTCGATGAAAAGTCAAGAAAGATGGGATTTTGCCCAATCTTTTTCGTGCTTCAGAATGATTGAAGGAGGATTGTTTTTGGTTCTGATTTCGTTCTTGAAGTTTGTAATAGTTATTTCTGAAGATTTAGAATTTGTGGTAAGTTTAGTGTCAATATTTGGAGTTATAGTTTATCTGATAGTTTCAACAGAATTTGCCTTAAAAAAGAAATTTCCAAACAAGTAAAGATGTCTGTAAAGTCTATTGCCGCTAAATTATTTGCTAAAAGCATATATAAAAAAACCCAAGCGTGGGCAACAAATCCTCTTGAAACACAACAAAAGGTTTTCCAAGACTTGATAAGACAAGCCAAAGAAACGCAGTTTGGGAAAGACCACGATTTTGCTAGTATCAAATCGTTTGAAGACTTTGCAAAACAAGTTCCAATAAGAGATTACGAGGAATTGAGACCTTATATTGACAAGGTTGTAAAAGGCGAAGAAAACATTCTTTGGAAAGGGAAACCATTGTATTTCGCCAAAACATCGGGAACAACATCGGGCGCAAAATACATTCCGCTGACCAAAGAATCGATGCCAACTCATATTGAAGCAGCTCGAAATGCGATTTTGAATTATATTCACGAAACAGGCAAAGCCGATTTTGTAGATGGAAAGATGATTTTCCTGCAAGGAAGTCCAATTTTGGAAGAAAAGAACGGAATCAAATTAGGAAGATTGTCAGGAATTGTGGCACATTTTGTTCCAAAATATTTACAAAAAAACCGAATGCCGAGCTGGGAAACCAATTGCATTGAAGATTGGGAAACTAAAGTGGATGCTATAGTCGAGGAAACGTTCAACGAAAACATGACCGTGATCTCGGGAATTCCTTCTTGGGTGCAAATGTATTTTGAAAAACTAGAACAAAAAGGAGGAAAACCCGTTGGTCAGTTATTCAAAAACTTCAATTTGTTTATTTATGGAGGCGTAAATTACGAACCGTATCGCGCCAAATTCGAAAACCTAATAGGTCGAAAAGTAGATTCTATTGAGTTGTTTCCCGCATCAGAAGGATTTTTTGCCTATCAATCCCGAAACTTCGGGACGCAAAAAGAAAAAGGAATGTTGTTGCTTTTGAATTCGGGTATTTTTTATGAATTTGTAAAATCGGAAGATTTTTTTACTGAAAAACCTAGAAGATATACTATTGGAGAAGTCGAATTAAACACCAATTATGTTTTGATAATTTCTACCAACGCAGGTTTATGGGCATATAATATTGGCGATACCGTTCAGTTTACGAGTTTGAAACCCTATCGCGTAATCGTTTCAGGAAGAATTAAACATTATATTTCTGCTTTTGGCGAACACGTTATTGGGAAAGAAGTGGAAAGTGCTTTGCAAGAAGCTATGAAAGGAACAAATGTTCGCGTGAACGAATTTACGGTTGCACCACAACTCAATCCAAACCAAGCCTTACCTTATCACGAATGGTTCATCGAGTTTGAAAATACTCCCGAAAATATGGACGAATTTGCCGTTAAAATTGATAATGCGATGCGAAAACAAAACGTTTATTACGACGATTTGATTGTTGGAAAAGTGTTGCGAACGTTAATTATTACTAAAGTTCAAAAAAACGGCTTTCAAGACTATATGAAATCTATTGGTAAACTTGGCGGACAAAATAAATTGCCGCGATTGAGTAATGATAGAAAAATTGCTGATTTGTTAAAGAGAGCATAAAAGAAAGATGATAGAAAAGAGATTGCTGTGGGTATTTATTTTATTTGGTTTTTCTGCCTTTAGCCAAATTAAAGGTATTGTTGTAGACGAAAACGACATGCCCATTCCGTATGTAAACATTTGGGTTGAAAACGAAAATATCGGAACTACTTCAGAAGAAGACGGTAGCTTTAACATCGATACCAATGATAAAAACAAAAATTTATTTTTTTCTATTATTGGTTTTGAAAAGAAAACTGTTAAAGCAAATCAAGCTTCAAAAGTGGTTTTACAACCCATCACAAACGAGTTAGACGAAGTGGTGATTTTTAATAAAAAAGAAACCAAAGAAATCCAAATAGGAATAGTAGAAAACACCATTTTTCAAGCCTTTGATAATGGACCAAAAAATGACATTAAGTTTTTCCCCTATAATCCCAAGTACAACAAAACCAAATATATAAAACAAGTAAAAATAGCTACTGATAGCAAGATTGAGGCAGCAACCTTAAAACTTCATTTTTTTGCAGTAGATGAAAACGGGTTTCCCGGTTCTGAATTATTAAAAAAAGACCTTATTGTAACTATTAAAAATGGGGGAAAAAGCACCAAAATTGACGTATCTGATTTTAATTTAATAATGCCAAAAAAAGGAATTTTTGTTGGTTTTGAAAAGCTAATGATTGAAAACAATAAACTAGAAAGAACAAGTATAGATCGAAACACTAACTTAACGGTTACTCAAAAACTCTATTATCCATTTGTATTATATAATTATGTTCAAAACCATGTTGGATTTACTTTTCTTAGTGGAAAATGGATACGCAACGATGATAATAAANCGGNCAGATACGAACCTGNAATATCGCTAATACTAACCAACTAAACATAAAAACCCTATATTTGCAGGTTAGAAAACAAAATTTAATGAAGGAAATTAAAAACATTTCGCGTTCACGTGCGCAAGAATCGTCGGCAGCTATCGAACGATTGTACATTACCATGAGACACCTATTTAACAGGGGGTTTTATAAACCAATGGGTATTTCAGGGGAAACATTGAGAGAATCATTACTTTCTTTAAGACCAGAAATTTATGGAAGTATTGCCGAAGAAAAAGTAGAACTTAATGGTTTGCTATACGTCATTGAGCGGCTTCCTGTTGGCATTGAAGAATGTCGGTTTATCAATTTAACCTCGGATGAGGGCTATTCAAAATCACATTTTCAGCCGATTGTTCCACCTAAGAGAAGACGAAATTGTTACCGTATTGACGACGAGCAAATGAATGTAGAAATCACTCGTGGCCGATCGGATATTTATGATATTTTGACCCATTTGACCTTTATTTTCATCGAATCCCATAAAATAAAAAATAGAGTTTTACTTGATGACATTGATGTAGAAGTAACCCGTGATTGGGAAAAACTAGAGGAAATTGTCAAACAGAACAAAAAACTTACTCAGATAGAAAAAGAGCGCGCTATTTCTCATGCTGCGAATGTATTAGGCAGAAGTTTTTCAGAAGTTTTAGACGTTTATGCCTCTTTTGGAACCACAGACAAACCAGATCGGTTTTTGCATATTATTTATTGGTTGGGAAAATTAGCCATTGAAGAAATCATCAATAACAATAAAAGAACGATTACGTTTAGTCCAATTTTGAGAGAAAGATTAGGACATCATATTCACGGAGAAATATGGGCCAATAACATCAAAGAAAAATTAAAAGCCAANAATTTATTGGAAAGACCAATTCACATTATTAGTGCCAANATGCACAGTGTGATGAATTCTATTTTTGCCACAACTGTTTTGCAGTCCAAATACAAAGACAAAACCGACTTCTTTATTTATGAAGAATTGAGTAAATCTGGCGCTGATGATGTTAGAAATAAAGTTTCAGCATTTGCCCTAAGACATGGTATGATTTCGCTTCCAGATCAATCAGGAACGAATATAGATGTTCAAATTTTTGATACTGCCAAAATAGATTGGGAAAAATCAAGTTTTCCTATGGCGAAAATTGGTAAAGAAAGTCCGGTTTTAATAGTTATGGATTACGCTTTTGGCGAACAAGCTTTTGAAACAATCGATGAATTATTGAAACCCTATAAAGAAGGTAAGCAAAAAACTTTTTTAAATATTGAATCGGTTTCTATAATGGGGAAAGCCGGAATTTTGGAGGGCGGAAAAGGAGATATTATGATTCCATCAGCACACATCAACGAAGGCACCGCCGATAATTATCCGTTTGAAAATGAATTGACCAAAGAAATGTTTGAAGGAAACGCAATTCCTGTGTATTCTGGACCCATGGTTACTGTTTTAGGAACATCACTTCAAAATAAAGATTTATTGCGATTTTTTCACGAATCAACTTGGGAGGTTATAGGACTGGAAATGGAAGGCGCTTATTATCAAAAAGCCATTCAATCGGCATCCAAAATTAGAAAAAGTATTCCGCCAAATGTGAAAGTTCGGTATGCTTATTATGCTTCAGACAATCCATTGGAAACCGGAAGCACCTTGGCATCAGGAGGTTTAGGAACAACAGGCGTGAAACCTACGTATTTAATTACTGTAAAAATATTAGAACAAATTTTTAACGTTAAATAATAAGTTAAATGAGCACAACACCACAAAACACAGACAATCAAGAAATAGACTTGTCACAAATTTCAAAGAAAATAGGTGGTTTTTTTGAAAATATTTCCACTAAAATTTTTAAAGCATTCTTATTTTTTAAAAGAAATATAATCTGGGTTGGAATTTTATTTGCTCTTGGAGCAGGAATAGGAATTTATCTTGACAAAACATCAAAAGTATACGATAATCAGATTATTGTATGCCCAAATTTTGGTTCTACTGATTATTTGTACTCGAAGATTGAGTTAATTAATTCGAAAATTTCAGATGCAGATACTCTTTTTTTAAAGGATGTTATAGGTCTTAAAGAGCCAAAAAAATTTAAAAAAATTACCATTATTCCCATTACGGATGTATATAAATTCATTGATAACAAAGAGCAAAACTTTGAATTAATAAAATTATTAGCCGAAGACGGAGATATTAAGAAAATTGTAAACGAAAGTTTGACCAGTAAAAATTATCCTTATCATTTAATTTCTTACACAACATCAAATGCAACTTCTAGTGAAGTAACGTTACAACCATTATTGAATTATTTAAACAACTCTGATTATTATAAAGTAATTCAGAAAGAATATTTAAATAATATTAAAATTAAAATGGTACAAAATGATACTATTATTTCTCAAATTAATGGTGTTTTAAATTCCTTTTCCCGAACAGTAAATAACGCTCAAAAAAGCGACAAACTGGTGTATTATAACGAAAACACTCAGCTAGACGCCATCATTAAAACCAAGGACGCTTTAGTTAATGAACAAGGAACACACCGAATAGAATTGGTTAATCTCGATACTATTATTAAAGAAAACAGTTCGACATTAAATATTAAAAATAATAAAGCAGTAAACGGAAAAATGAAGTTAGTGTTGCCGGTCTTATTTNTTTTTATTTTCATTTTAGTTGGTTTTTTAAAATCGTATTATAAAAAACAAATGGCTAAATTAAATAGTTAATTATGAAGGGAATTATTTTAGCTGGTGGTTCCGGCACTAGATTGCATCCGTTAACCTTAGCCGTAAGTAAGCAATTAATGCCTATTTACGACAAACCAATGATATATTATCCATTATCTACGTTGATGTGGTCNGGAATTAAGGAGATTTTGATTATNTCTACNCCACATGATTTGCCTTTGTTTAGACAATTATTAGGTGATGGAACCAGATTGGGTTGTCGTTTTGAGTATGCTGTGCAAGAACATCCTAATGGTTTAGCCGAAGCGTTTATCATTGGAAAAGAATTTATTGGAAAAGACAAAGTAGCTTTAGTTCTTGGCGATAATATTTTCTACGGAACAGGTTTGTCTGATTTATTGTTAGCCAATAACAATCCCGATGGCGGAATTATTTATGCGTATCACGTTCATGATCCAGAACGTTATGGGGTCGTAGATTTTGATAAAGAAGGAAAAGTACTTTCAATAGAAGAAAAACCCGAACATCCTAAATCTAATTATGCTGTTCCTGGTGTTTATTTTTATGATAATGATGTGGTCGAAATAGCTGCCAATATTAAACCAA
>B570J29619_1000050_pt1 | contig 11858 bp, 7 predicted proteins | sample LakMenEpi03Oct11_FD_29619 | JGI IMG/M metagenome (IMG submission 29619)
TTGATTTAATAAAAGAAAAAGCAAGTTTAAAATACCTTATTCCAAAAGAAGCGCAAGAATATTATGATTTGAATTCCAACAATTTATATGAATTGCATTTCCCAGTTTTGGAATATCCAACAAAAGTATCGAGTTTAAACCTTGATAAATCGCCTAATTTTTCAGGAAAACTTACTGGAATTAAAGGGCAATATTTACTGTTTGAAGACGGAACCGTTTTTAATGTTCGTACTTTTGAAGGTTATGTGGTGAAGATTTCGCTATGATTTTAGAGGGATGATTGCGGATTTTTGATTGCTGAAGTTTTAAAATATCCCCAAAAATTGTCATTCCGAGGAACGAGGAATCGCATCAAACTGTCTATAATATATGAGATTTCTCCTTCGTCGGAATGACAAATAAATGAAAAACTACTCCGTTTTCTTGGGCTCTTCTTTTTTCTTCTTTTTGTTATTAAACAATCCGTTTAGTAAATCGTTTGCCTTTGTTTTTATATCTGTCTTTACATCAGTTTTGGTGGTGTCACTTTTGGGTTTTGTGGCATTTGAAATGATAGAATTCAAAGAATTTGTTCCTTGATTAATCAACTTTTCTTTTTGCTGTTTGACCAAATTGTTGACTAAAGCTGTCGTGGCTTGTTTAACATCAGTCGTGACTTTTGGGTTTTGAAAATTCCCAGTAAGGATTGCATTTATTGGAATAGTTTCAAATTTTTTAGCATCGGATGGCGATAATTTTGCAAGTAAACTATTGATTTCTGTTCCTAAATATTTGGCTGGAACATCCAGTTTTACATTATAATTCATCACTTGGTCAAAACCATGAGTTCCTCCAATAGTTGCTTTAATATCTTGGTACTTGATATCAAACGGTTTCACGTTCACTTTTCCATCTTTGAAAGTTAATGATGCTTTTAAATCATTAAGGTTTAATTTTTTCAAATCCACAAATCCCAATTTGTCATCCAGAGCGGTGAGCATTGCTGAATTACTTGAATTTACTGTGGTAGAAAGTAATTGACCAGTCAAATCTCCAGTTAAAGTATTCAAATCAGGTGTCATTTCCTTTTCGTTTAAATTTCCTGAAACATTGATTTGAGAATTTAATTTTCCATTGATAACACCAGCAATAGGTGCTATTTTTTTCATCATGTCCAATTGTGTGAATGTCTGCATGATATCAACATTATTCATGCCTAAATCCATATTGAATATTGGTGTTTTTTCTTTAGTGGAAACAGCACCATTAAAGCCGATTGAACCACCAAATAGGTTGGTTTTGCCATTTTCTAAAGTTGCTTTTTGGTCTTTGATAATTAGTTTCCCCGAAACATCTTTCAGGATTAAATTATCATATAAAACCGTTTTGGCTTTTGCTGTCAAAGTACAATTTAAGAAAGCTGGAATTTTCATAGCTTCGCTTGGTTTTGTTTCTTTTTTTGAAGCAGTTTCTGTCGTCATAAAATCGTTCACAGCCAATTGATTGGAATTTAAATTAAAATTTCCTTTCAGTTCTTGATTTTTAAATACAAAACCATAAAAATTATCTAAAATACCGTTAATAGCCATGTCGCTATTTCCGGTTGTGGCATTGAATTGTTGTAAATTCACACGACTTGGATTAAATGCCATCAAAGCACGACTGATTTTCATGGTTTTACCATTTTCATCCGTGTAATTAAATCCAGTTAAATCAATTGTTCCAGCATTTTTAATATTGGCATAATCACTTTTTTCTACAGATTCCATATCGAATTCCGAAGTGACATCGGCTTTCAAAATTCCGGTTAACGGTTTTTCTAATTTTATAGGATACGCTTTTGTCAGGTTACTCAAATTGATTGTTCCTTTGAGCGCTGCATTTACTTGAGCATTTTCCGAGATATTCTTAATATTCGCTTTTGCATTAAAAACATCTTGGTCTATTTGGAAAGATAGTTTATCCAAATTCACATAAGTATCTTTCATCACGCCAGTTTCATTGATAATTTTGGTATCAATAATGATGTTGCGAACTGATTTAGGTAAATTTGGATATTGGAACGAAGCATTGTTAGAGGCAATTTCGATATTGAATTTTGGAACCGAAGTTTCGGAATACAATCCTTTGGCAAAACCAACAACCGTAAAATCACCACTGGTTTTTACCTCTTTCAAATTACTTGAATATTTTGCAGGTACTAATCCTAAAAAGTTTTTAAACGAAGAAGTGGGTGTTTTAAGTTTTAAATCATAGTCTTGTCCAGCATCAACCAATTGTATAAAGCCATCAAATTCTAGCGGCAATTCATTGATTTTGGCTTTGTTTTCTTTGAAAGTATATTTGCTTTGGTTTAAATCAATTCCGAGAATGGCATCCAATGAAATGGCAACATTTTTCATATAATTTACCTTGTCCATGTCGAGAGAAACTTTGGTGGTAGTTGTGGTTACTAAATCCAATTTTGAAGCAGCAAAATCCCCTATTCCTTTATGATTAATACTGTCAAGAACCATTTTGACTTTAGATTTTTCATCATAATATTTAAACTTGAAATTTTCAACGGAGTATTGCTTTATTTTTAGCGAAAGCGGTTTGCTTTTTCCCTGTTCTTTGTCTTTGTTTTTCAAGGCAATGTCATAATTACCAATTCCATCTTTGTTGAAAATGATATTAATCAAACCATTTTTTGAAGAAATCCCATCAATATTCATCGTTTCATTATCGTCTTTTAATAATTCTTTGATAGACATTTTTAAATTTAATTCTTCAAAAGCTGCCAAAGTATCTCCTTCAAATGGCGCTTTATTGATTATAGAAAGTTTCTCAATGGTAACACTGGCATTTGGGAAGTTTTTAAATAAACTCAAATCAGCATCGGCGAAAGCTACTTTTGCATCCACTTTTTCATTGATAACTGTTTGGATTTTAGCTTTGATTTGGTCTTTAAAGAAATACGGAATGGCAAACGCCGAGATTAGTAATATCAAAACAAGTATTCCAATGATTTTTAAAATTTTCTTTACCATAACAAATGAATTTTTAGTGCTGCTAACAGTAACAAAAGTAATGCCTTTCAATTGTAACACTGTTACATTTTAAAAAAGATTTATGATTATTGAGAAACATATTTTTGAGAAATTGTTAGTAATCACTTCATTGTATTTAACGATATTCTGAAATAGTTTTAGTTAATTTGTGCTTCTATGAATATGCAACATCAAGTCATTTTATCGTTGGGCACAAATCAAGGCAATCGCCTCGAAAACATTGTGTCTTGCATTGATGGTTTACATAATGAAATTGGCACTATAATTAGGGTTTCAAAGCTTTATGAGTCACCTTCCTGGGGTTTTGAAAGCGACAATTTTTACAATTGTGCTGTAGTCATGCATACTCATAAAACAGCTCATCAAATTTTGGAAGAATGTTTGTTGCTTGAAGAATCTTTGGGAAGAATTCGTCAAGATGCACAAGTTTACCAAGCTAGAATTATAGATATTGATATGATTGCTATTGATGAAGAAATTATTGCTTCCGAAAAACTGACAGTGCCACATCCCGAAATGCAAAACCGACTGTTTGTTTTGTTGCCCATGAAGGATTTGAATTTGGATTGGCGTCATCCTATTTTGCAGAAATACCTTCATGAATTATTGGTGCTTTCGGAAGACAAAAGTAATTGTAAACTGGTTCAAAAACTTGAGATTCCTATTGACAAAATTAAACTCAACCATTTTAATTACATTGCTATAGAAGGAAACATTGGAGCTGGAAAAACCACATTGACCAATAAATTAGCCGAAGATTTCAATGCCAAAACTGTGTTAGAGCGTTTTGCGGATAATCCTTTTTTGCCAAAATTCTATGAAGACCAAAATCGCTATGCTTTCCCGTTGGAAATGTCTTTTTTGGCAGACCGATACCAACAAATTTCTGATGATTTAGCCCAATTTGACTTATTCAAAGATTTTATTGTAGCCGATTATCATATTTTTAAATCATTGATTTTTGCTAAAGTTACTTTAGCCGAAGATGAGTTTCGTTTATATAAAACCATGTTTGATATTATTTATAAAGAAATGCCCAAACCTGATTTGTATATTTATTTATACCAAAGTACAGAAAGATTGCTAGTTAACATTAAAGAAAGAGGGCGTCCCTATGAACAAGAAATTCCAGCGGAATATTTGGAAAAAATTAATATCGGATACCTTGATTATATTAAATCACAACAGAATTTGAACGTTTTAATTATAGATATAACCGATAGAGATTTTCATAATAATCAGGAAGATTATATTTTTATTCTAAATGAAATTCAAAATAAAATATCAAATTAATAATTGTTGCGCCTTTTCGCCTTTCAAGTTCGATCCATCTTTTGAAATAAATCCCAAATTACAATTCCAGCACTTACCGAAATGTTTAAGGAATGTTTTGTGCCCAATTGTGGTATTTCAATAGAACCATGACATAATTCAATCGCTTTTTGAGAAACGCCATACACTTCATTGCCAAAAACTAGTGCGTATTTTTTGTTTTTCTCCACTTGAAAATTTTGAAGGAAAATCGCATTTTCAACTTGTTCTACAGCGAAAACAGGGACGTTTTCGCTTTTCAATTTATTAATTACATTTAGAATATCTTTTTGATATTCCCAAGCAACGGTTTCAGTAGCACCAAGCGCTGTTTTGTGAATTTCTTTATTGGGCGGAATGGCTGTAATGCCGCAGAGATAAATTTTTTCAATTAAAAAAGCATCGGCAGTTCTAAAAACTGATCCTATATTATGAAGACTTCTTATGTCATCAAGAATAATAATTAAGGGTGTTTTAGTAGCTTCTTTAAAAGCTGTAACCGATTTTCTTTCTAATTCTTTGTTTTCTAGCTTACGCATCTTTTTTATTTCAAATAATTTGACGTATTTGTCAAGAGTGGCAAAGATATTCAAAAAAAAACTCGTCTCATTTTTAAAACGAGACGAGTTTTTCTTGAATTATAATTAACTAAAATTAGCTTTTAACTGGAGTAGCACTTTCTGTAGCTGGAGCTGGTAAAACGGTTCCTTTGATAGTAAGAACTTTTGTTTCTTGTCCAATTGCATTAGATTTTACTGTAACTGTTTTAGTAAAAGCACCAGGCCTTGCTGTATCATATTTTACACCAATAGTTCCTTTAGCACCAGGAGCAATTGCACCTTCCGGCTTTGATGGAACAGTACATCCACATGAACCTTGAGTGCTTTCAATGGTTAATGGTTTTGTGCCGTTGTTAACAAATACAAATTCTCTACTTCCTTCAGCATTGTGAGGAATTGTTCCATAATCGATGGTTTCATTTTCAAAAACCATTCCAGCACCATCTACTTTTGGAGTTTCTACTTTAGTGGCAGTAGTTTCTTTTTTTACAACTTTTTTTGCTGTTTGGGCACTTGTTGTCGCAACACCGAAAACAGTAATTGCAGCGAATAGTATTAATTTTTTCATTTTTATAAGTTTTTATGTTTCTGATACAAATCTATCTAAAAAAGAAAGTGGTGTCATTTTTTTTATCTTAATATTAAATTAATTTTTTTTAAGATGTCTATTCATTCTAAAATATTTAAATTCGCTTTCACTAAAATATAATTCAAATCCATTGTCAGCCAAAGAAACTCCAATAAAGGAAACGCCATTAATGAAGCAATACAACGAGATAAAAAGAAAATATCCCGATGCATGTTTATTATTTAGAGTGGGCGATTTTTATGAAACTTTAGGTGAAGATGCCATTAGAGCTTCAAAGATACTCGGAATTGTTTTGACTAAACGGGGAGCTGGTAGTGAAACCGAAACAGCACTGGCTGGTTTCCCGCATCATTCCTTAAATACCTATTTGCCAAAATTAGTTAAAGCCGGACTTCGAGTAGCCATTTGTGACCAATTGGAAGACCCAAAAATGACGAAGACTATTGTAAAACGAGGTGTAACCGAATTGATTACACCAGGAGTTGCAATGAACGATGAGGTTTTGCAATCAAAATCAAATAATTTTTTGGCTTCCATTTATTTTGGTAAAAAACAATTGGGAGTAGCTTTTTTGGATGTTTCTACAGGAGAATTTTTAACAGCACAAGGCAATGAAGAGTATATTGATAAGTTGTTGCAAAATTTTAGTCCGAGTGAAATTTTAATTCAAAAGAATAATAAATTACATTTCAAAGAAGTTTTTGGAGATAAATTTAATGTCTTTTATCTCGAGGATTGGGTATATAAAGAGGATTATGCGCTTGAAACTTTGATCAATCATTTTCAAACTAATTCTTTAAAAGGTTTTGGAATTGAAGAATTGCTAGATGGAATTATAGCTTCGGGTGCCGTTTTATTTTATTTATCCGAAACACAACATAATAAAGTGCAGCATATTAGCAGTATTCAGCGTATTGCTGAAGATGGCTATATTTGGATGGACCGATTTACCATTCGAAACTTAGAATTATACCACAGTCATTCTCAAAATGCAGTAACACTTTTGGATGTAATTGATAGAACGCTTTCGCCAATGGGTTCTCGACTTTTGAAACGCTGGTTGGCATTGCCTTTAAAAGACATTCATAAAATTAGAAATCGTCATGAAGTGGTTTCTTATTTAAAAGGAAATCAAGAAATTCTTCAAAAAATTCAATCCCAAATCAAGCAAATTTCCGATTTGGAACGTTTGATTTCCAAAGTGGCTACTGGAAAAATATCACCTCGGGAAGTGATTTATCTTAAAGAATCTTTAGATGCCATAATTCCAATTAAAAATTTAGCATTGGAAAGTAAGCAAGAAGCTGTTCGTGTAATTGGGGACAGTTTGCATGGCTGTGATTTACTTAGAGAAAAAATTAAAACAACGCTCAATCAAGATGCTCCAGTTGCTATTGCCAAAGGAAATGCTATTGCTGTTGGGATTAATCCTGAGCTAGATGAACTAAGAAACATCTCATACTCAGGGAAAGAATATTTAGAAGGAATTGAACGAAGAGAATCTGAATTGACCGGAATATCGTCTTTAAAAATTTCCTTCAATAATGTTTTTGGGTATTATATTGAAGTTAGAAATACCCATAAGGAGAAAGTTCCTGCTGAATGGATAAGAAAACAGACTTTGGTTAATGCTGAAAGATACATAACAGAAGAATTAAAAGAATACGAAACCAAAATACTTGGTGCCGAAGAAAAAATTCATCAAATCGAAAGTCAATTATTTGAACAATTAGTAAGTTGGATTGCCACATACATCAAGCCAGTCCAACTCAATGCTAATTTGGTTGCGCAATTAGATTGCCTAACTTCTTTTGCACAATTGGCAATTGATTGTAATTATGTTTGTCCAATTCTAGACGAATCCTTTGAATTAGAAATTACAAATGGTCGTCATCCAGTAATCGAAAAACAATTGCCTTTTGGAGTTCCTTATGTCCCTAATGATGTTTTTTTAGACAGAGAAACACAACAAATCATTATGATTACTGGACCCAATATGTCTGGAAAATCAGCTATTTTAAGACAAACTGCATTGATTGTTTTATTGGCACAAATGGGAAGTTTTGTTCCTGCCGAAAAAGTGAGAATGGGTATTGTGGATAAAATCTTCACACGTGTTGGTGCCAGTGATAACATTTCGATGGGCGAGTCTACTTTTATGGTAGAAATGAATGAAACCGCATCAATATTAAATAATATCTCCGAGAGGAGTTTAGTTCTGCTTGATGAAATAGGCCGCGGAACCAGTACTTATGACGGAATTTCAATTGCATGGGCAATAGCTGAATTTCTTCATGAAAATCCAGCTAGACCAAAAACATTATTTGCAACACACTATCATGAGTTGAATGAAATGAGTGAATTGTTGCCGAGAATCCAGAATTATAATGTTTCGGTAAAAGAATTAAAAGACACCGTACTTTTTATAAGAAAGTTAGTAAAAGGTGGAAGTGCTCATAGTTTTGGTATTCATGTGGCAAAAATGGCCGGAATGCCACAAACAGTTATTCAAAAAGCACAAAAGCTATTAAAGAAATTAGAAAAAAATCACTCCAGTGATGCACTTAATACAATTAAGTCTTCCAAAGAGGATATGCAACTCACTATTTTCAGTATGGATGATCCATTATTGGAAGAAATCAGGGAAGATATTTTGAGTTTAGACATAAATACTTTGACTCCAGTTGAAGCATTGATGAAGCTAAATGAGTTGAAAAAGATTTTGTTAAAAAAGTAAACTACTGCGGGAGTTTTTGCAAATCAACGGATTAGATTTTCTAGTTGTTTTTTCAAAAAAAGGTTTGCATAATTCAATTTTAGTATTACATTTGCATCCGCAATACACAATAAGTATTGCAGTTCTAACAAATATTGTGAATGCGAAAATAGCTCAGTTGGTAGAGCGCGACCTTGCCAAGGTCGAGGTCGCGGGTTCGAGCCCCGTTTTTCGCTCAAAATAACGTTATGATGGATTCGTTTTTAAAATGAAGTCTTCATAGAGTATAAAGCTCGGATGGGGAGTATATTTAATTAATTTTTTTTAAAAATTAAACCATCAAAAAATCATTCAGCTCGAGTGGTGAAATTGGTAGACACGCTGGACTTAAAATCCAGTGAACAGCAATGTTCGTGCGGGTTCAAGTCCCGCCTTGAGTACAAAAACCTCTAACGAAAGTTTGAGGTTTTTTTGTGGCTTCTTTATAAAAAATCGCAATAATCCTATTGTCATTTCGGAGGAATCCCATCAAAAGCATATTCAATTCATTCCAGTTTTGAAAAACAAAAAGTGAGATTCCTACGGAATGATAAAACAGCATAAGTTTATTGCAAAAAAAAAGCCATCACGCACAAGCGGATGGCTTTAAGTCTTTAAAAAAAAATTAGTTGGTGTACTAATTATTTTTTTACTTCTTCAATAACAGCATCAACTTTTTCAGCAGCAGCATCAACTTTTGCAGCAGCAGTGTCAACCATTGCAGCAGCAGTGTCAACCATTGAAGCAGCTGTATCAACAGCTTCAACAACAGTAGTGTCAACTGCTTCATTTGCAGCAGCGTCAGCTTGTTTACAAGATACTACAGTTAATGCAGCAACGATAGCTAAACTTAAAAATACTTTTTTCATCTTACTTAAAATAAAAGGTTAATTATTAATTCGAGGCAAAGATATAAATTTTTTAATAGGTTAAAATATTTTTTCAACTTTTTTTCAAAAACCTATGTTTGCTCTGCTTTTTTACCTAACAACAACCGTGCCAAAACCAAAATTATTCTAAAAAATTATTCTTTTATTTTAATTTGGGATAATTATCATCTCTTTAATTAGGTTTTCTGCGCCAGCAAACTTATCAATTATGAATAAAACATACCTAATATCAACCATTATGTTTCTACAAATTTCGGGAGAATAATATATATCACTCATCGTTCCTTCCCAAACTCTATCAAAATTCAAACCAATCAAGTTTCCTTTCGCATCTAGCGCTGGACTGCCTGAGTTTCCTCCTGTTGTGTGATTGGTTGCTATAAAATTAACAGGCATTTTTAGCTCCGCTCTGTCGATTCCTTTCACTCCATAATTTCCATAATCTTTTGTATTATACAAATCAATTAGTTTTTTGGGAACATCAAACTCATAATCGCCTGGAACGTATTTTTCCATCACACCTTCCAGATAGGTGAACGGTTCATAGGTAATTGCATCATTGGGCTTATATCCTTTTACTTTTCCATAGGTTACACGAAGTGTGCTATTGGCATCAGGGAAAATGCGAGCTGATTTTGGACTTAATTCCAAAATGGCTTTCATATACGTTCTTTGTGTTGCACTATTTTTTAAGTTTAGTTCATCATATTTTGGCATTACATTTTTAGTATGAGCATCTGCCATTGCTTTTATAATTTGATATCCTTTATCGGCATTAATTTTTTCGATTACAGTTTTAGAATCACCTTCTAGCAAACTTCTAAAATCTTCTAGCTTTGTTAATTTAGTGTTGCTGTAAACATCAGTCGTTAATTGCGAAGCATTAAGGTTTTTCAATTCATTGGGTAAAAATTGAGTAGGCAATCTTTTAGCATAAATAGCAATTAGGTTTAGTTCATCATATTTTGGCATTACATTTTTAGTATGAGCATCTGCCATTGCTTTTATAATTTGATATCCTTTATCGGCATTAATTTTTTCGATGACAGTTTTAGAATCACCTTCTAGCAAACTTCTAAAATCTTCTAGCTTTGTTAATTTAGTGTTGCTGTAAACATCAGTAGTTAATTGCGAAGCATTAAGGTTTTTCAATTCATTGGGTAAAAATTGAGTAGGCAATCTTTTAGCATAAATAGCAATTAATTGTTCAAACACATTTTTATCAACATTTACATTATAATCTTTATAAAAATCTACAATTCCATTGGATAAATTATTTTTTCTATCAGTAAAAGCTTGTTCCCCTTTTGTTTTTAATACTTGTTCTAATTGGTATAAACGATAGCCATTTTGAAGTATTTCTGTATTTCGTAATGCCACTTCTGTAAATAAATCTCTTGCCAAAGCATAGTCTTTTATTTCAGCGTAATTTTTTTCAAAATCGCGCAATAAATTACCGTATGCTGCTTCCTTTCCTGCTTTGATAACTTTTTGTTGAAAATCGGTTTCAAATTTTTGTTTAACTTCTACTGCATTGGATTTTTTGAGTCCTTTGCTTTCGCCAATCCATTTTTTCCAATAGTTAGCTACACTGGCGTATTTGGAAGCATATTGAATTTTGATGGCTTGATCTTTTCGCATAAAACCATCTTGTACTTTCAAGGCGGCATCACGCACTTCAATTTTTGCTGGATTTAAGGTATTTACTATTTGTTCAACAGCAACTGCCGGTAAATATTCTTGAGTTCTTCCTGGAAAACCCATCACCATGGTGAAGTCATTTTCTTTAATTCCTTTTATTGATATTGGGAAGAAGTGTTTTGGCTTATAAGGAACATTGTCTTTTGAATATTTAGCAGGTCGATTGTTTTTGTCAGCATATATTCTAAACAATGAAAAATCGCCTGTATGTCTGGGCCAAACCCAATTATCAGTATCAGAACCAAATTTTCCTATAGAACTTGGTGGCGCACCAACAAGTCGAACATCTTCATAATTTTCGATAACAAAAAGTAGGTATTGATTTCCGTCAAAAAATGGACGAATGCTGTTTTCTTGCCAAGTTTCTTTGGGTAATGTTTTATTTAATATACTTATGTTCTCTTGAATTTTTTTCTGTTTTTCAGCTTCAGAAGTCAAAGTAGTTGTTCCTTCTAACACTTTTGAAGTAACATCTTCAATTCGGATAATGAATGTAACATACAAGTCTTTGTTGGGCAATTCTTCCTCCATTTTGTATGCCCAAAAACCATTGGTTAAATAATCATGTTCGACAGTTGAATGGCTTTGTATGTTATCAAAACCACAGTGATGATTGGTTAAAATCAAACCTTTGTCCGAAATGACTTCTGCAGTACAACCACCATCAAATTGTGGTACGGCATCTTTCATACTAGAATGATTTATTGAATAAATGTCTTCGGCACTAATTTTCATGCCTAATTTTTTCATTTCGCTTTCGTTCATCCCATTCAATAAGGATGGAATCCACATGCCGCCTTGTTGGGCATTGACTTGAACAAAAATGAAAAGCAGAAGTAATTTTAGAAATTTCATTGTTATAATATAATTGAATTAAGTGTTTGTATTTTATAAATTGTTACTAATATGTCTCAAAACAACATCTTTCGCACCAATATTCATTTGCACAAAAGTTTCGCAAATATGTCCTTTTTCGTGCCGAATGTCTTCATTTGTAATCAAATTATTGAAAGTATCGTTCAA
>B570J29619_1000052_pt1 | contig 11792 bp, 12 predicted proteins | sample LakMenEpi03Oct11_FD_29619 | JGI IMG/M metagenome (IMG submission 29619)
GTAATCTTTGCCTACTAAAGCGAGAAAGTGCGCCTTCGTGAGTAACACCGAGGCCCTCGTGACAGACAGAAGGAGCAATACAAATGGCATTAACGCCACAAGCTAAAAAGGAAATAATTAGTAAGTACGGCTCATCTGCAACTGACACAGGTAGCCCAGAGGCTCAGGTAGCACTTTTATCAAAGCGTATTGATGAGATAACTGCACATTTGCAGACAAATAAAAAGGATCATCACAACCGTCGTGGTTTGTTATTGATGGTCGGTAAGCGTCGTCGGATTTTGCAATACCTCGCCAAGACAGACATTGAGCGCTATAGAGCGATTATCGAAAAGCTCGATCTTCGCAGATAAATAAAATCAGCAAAAAACTTTATCGTTAAGAGTTTTGGTCCTCGGTAGTGGTTTCCGGAAAACGATTTTCCGTGAACTTCGATCGAAGATCCATTCTCTTTGTATAAAGTGTTGAGAAATGGAGATGACCCATGGAGGGTCAAGATGTTAATTCAGCCGTTGCAAAAATAGATAACGGTAAATTTGGAAAGCGGGAGATCCGCTTTGAAACTGGCCGACTTGCTCGGCAAGCAGCAGGAACTGCTGTTGTGTACTTAGATGATGACAGCATGTTGCTATCTGCAACTACTGCTTCAAAAAATCCGAAAGATCAATTTGATTTCTTTCCACTAACCGTAGATGTAGAAGAGAGAATGTANGCTGCCGGGAAAATACCTGGCTCTTTTTTCCGTCGTGAAGGACGTCCATCTGAGGATGCGATTCTTACCTGTCGACTAATCGATCGACCACTACGCCCGTCCTTTATTAAGGGACTGCGTAATGAAATACAGATTGTTGTAACAGTAATGGCATTAAATCCTGATCACATGTATGACGTGATCGCGATTAACGCTGCATCTATGTCAACACAATTAGCTGGACTTCCTTTTTCAGGACCAATTGGTGGCGTTCGCGTTGCACTAATTGAGGGCCAATGGGTTGCTTTTCCAAATCACTCTGATTTAGAAAAAGCAGTTTTTGATATGGTGGTCGCTGGTCGCATCTCAGATAATGATGTTGCAATTTTGATGGTTGAAGCCGAAGCAACAGTAAAGACAATTGAATTAATTAAGGGTGGCGCAACTGTGCCAACTGAGGAAATTGTCGGTCAAGGACTTGAGGCAGCTAAGCCATTTATTAAGATTCTTTGCGAAGCGCAAATTAAATTGGCAAAGCAAGCCGCGAAGCCAACTGGTGAATTTCCAGTATTCCTTGATTACCAAGAGGATATCTATGCGGTNGTTGAAAAGGCTGCAAAAGATGACCTAGCTAAGGCTTTAACAATTGCTGGAAAGCAGGAGCGCGAGACAAAGCTAAGTGAGATCAATAGCGCTGTTACAGAAAAACTAACTGTTGATTTTCCAGAAAGAGTTAAGGAAATATCTGCAGCACTTCGCTCAGTCACTAAGAAATTAGTAAGACAAAGAGTATTACGAGAGAAGATTCGTATCGATGGCCGTGGTCTACGAGATATTCGTGCGCTAACAGCTGAAGTTGAGGTAATTCCTCGAGTTCACGGATCTGCAATATTTGAAAGAGGCGAAACTCAAATTTTGGGAATCACAACTTTGAATATGTTAAAGATGGAGCAACAGTTAGATACGCTCTCACCTGAAGATCACAAGCGGTATATGCATAATTACAACTTCCCACCATATTCAGTTGGTGAAACAGGAAGAGTTGGCTCACCAAAGCGTCGTGAAATTGGACATGGAGCTCTTGCAGAGCGCGCGCTAGTTCCAGTTTTACCAACACGCGAAGAGTTTCCATATGCAATCCGCCAAGTTTCTGAGGCATTAGGTTCAAATGGATCAACTTCAATGGGTTCAGTTTGTGCTTCAACAATGTCACTGCTTAATGCCGGTGTTCCACTTAAAGCTCCAGTTGCAGGAATTGCAATGGGTCTAATCTCAGATGAGGTAGATGGAAAAACTGAGTATGTAGCACTAACTGATATTTTGGGTGCAGAAGATGCATTCGGAGATATGGATTTCAAAGTTGCAGGAACTAAAGAGTTTGTGACTGCACTTCAACTTGATACTAAGTTAGACGGAATTCCAGCATCAGTACTTGCTGCGGCTCTTTTACAAGCTAAAGAAGCACGCCTAGCAATTTTAGATGTAATGAATCAAGCAATTTCAGTTCCAGATGAGATGTCATTACTTGCTCCAAGAATTATTTCAATAAAGGTGCCAGTCGACATGATTGGTGCAGTTATTGGACCTAAGGGCAAAATGATTAATCAGATTCAGGATGAAACTGGCGCTGATATCACAATTGAAGATGATGGAACTATTTATATCGGTGCTACCGAAGGTTCTGCTGCTGAGGCTGCAAAGGCACAAATCAATGCAATTGCTAATCCAGTTCAATTATCTGTTGGCGATAAGTTCAATGGTTCGGTTGTTAAGTTAGCCACTTTTGGTGCTTTCGTGAATCTTGCTCCAGGTAAAGATGGCTTGCTACACATCTCGCAAATTCGCAAGATGCATGGTGGAAAGCGAATTGAAAACCTTGAAGAAGTAATGAAGGTTGGCGAGAAGATTGAAGTTGTAATTAATGAGATAGATCCAAAGGGTAAATACTCATTAGTTCCAGCAAATCTTCCAGAAGAAGCTAAGTCAGAGTAATTTGGCTAGAACAGTCTTGCCAAGTGGCTTACGAATAGTCACTGAGGAAGAAAAATCTGTTCGCTCAGCAGCTTTTGGTATTTGGGTCAATGTTGGCTCCCGTGATGAATCAAATTCAACCGCGGGAGCTTCACACTTTCTAGAGCATTTATTGTTTAAAGGAACCAAGAAGAGAACTTCACTAGAGATCTCATCATCAATTGAAGCAGTTGGCGGAGAGACTAATGCATTTACTTCTAAGGAATACACCTGCTTTTATGCTCGTGTAATTGATAAGCATCTACCACTAGCAGTTGATGTAATAAGCGACCTAATAACCTCATCCGTAGTCAAAAAAGAGGATGTTGATGCAGAGCGTAAGGTAGTGCTAGAAGAAATTGCTATGCGTGATGATGATCCAAGCGACTTAATACATGATTTATTTCTAGAAAAATACTACGGAGATACACCACTTGGCCGACCAATCCTAGGGACTGTACAGTCTATAAAAGGTATGAGTAGGGATACTGTTTTTAACTATTATCAAAATAGATATAAACCAGAAGATTTAGTTGTAGCTGTTGCTGGAAATATTAAGCATAGAAAAGTAGTAGATATGGTTGAAAATGCTTTAAGTAAGGATGGATTTTTAGATCAATCAAAGACCGATTATAAATTGAGAAAAGCAGCCAATGTTAAGGTTTCAGGAAAAGGTAAAGTTACCTTGCTTAACAAAAAGACCGAACAAGCACACATCATTTACGGTGTCCCAGGTGTAGCAAGGGATGATAAGTCAAGGTTTGCGTTAAGTATTTTATCCTCAGCAATAGGAGGAGGAATGTCATCAAGATTATTCCAAGAAATTCGAGAAAAGCGCGGGTTGGCATATTCAACCTATGCATACAGTCAACAATTTGCCGGAAGCGGCGTTCTATCTTTCTATGTTGGTTGTAAGCCAAGTAAGGCTGAAGAATCAGTAAAAGTAATTCAATCAATACTTTTTGATATTGCCGAGAATGGNTTAACTCTGGAAGAGATTNATAGGGCAAAGGGATCAGTCTCAGGCGCCTTGGTGCTAAGTCAGGAAGATACTGGCTCCCGTATGACTAGAATTGGTAAAAGTGAACTGGTGTATGGCCAAGTTTTAAGTTTTGATGAGATTTTGAGTGAGATTGCAAACGTAACACCTGAACAAATCAGGGAAATTGCCCNCAAAACCCTACCTACATCTCCTACGCTTGCGGTAGTGGGACCATTCACGTCAAGAAGTAAATTTGAAAGGTTAATNAAATGAAGGTTGCAGTGCTTGGTGCCAAAGGCAGAATGGGCACAGAGGCGGTCGCAGCTATTAATGCTGCCAGCGATTTAACTTTAAGTACTGCCTTAGATCTTGGCGATTCTTTAGAGCAATTGACTAAAACTGGTACTGAAGTTGTCGTTGACTTTACAACTCCTGATTCTGTCATGAAAAATTTAGAGTTTGCAATTACAAATAATATCCATGTAGTTGTGGGCACTACAGGTTTTGATGAGGTGAAATTAAATAAACTAAGAGATCTGCTTAACAAGCATCCAAAAGTAGGTGCACTAATTGCTCCTAATTTCGGTTTAGGAGCTGTCTTAATGATGCAATTTTCTAAAACTGCTGCTAAGTATTTTGAAAGCGCAGAAATTGTTGAAATGCACCATGCACATAAGGTCGATGCACCATCAGGAACTGCGATCAGAACTGCTGAATTAATCTCAACTGCACGTAAAGAAAATAACAAAGAGCCTATGCCAGATGCAACAAAAAGCTCACTCGCTGGTGCCAGGGGTGCGATAGTGGGTGATGTACCTGTCCATTCAATTAGAGCTCACGGATATGTTGCACATCAAGAGGTAGTTTTTTCAGATTTAGGTGAGACTTTAACTATTAGGCATGATTCAATTAATAGATCTGGCTTTATGCCTGGAGTATTAATTGGCGTAAGAAATGTTGCAAAGTATCCCGGCTTAACAGTTGGATTAGAAAACTATATGGAGGTAATAAAATGAGTGAGATCACAATGTATGGTGCTGAGTGGTGTGGAGATTGTCGTAGATCTAAGAAATTCTTAGATTCAAATAATGTTAAATATAACTATATCGATGTCGAAGCGGATGCAAGTGCTTCTGACAAAGTTATCGAAATTAATGGCGGAATGCGTTCTATTCCAGTTATTTTATTTTCAGACGGAACTCATCTAACAGAGCCATCTGATGCTGCGTTGAAAGAGAAACTAGAAGCTTTAAAAGTTCTTTAGAATAAATTGTAAACCGCTGCAGATGAAACAGCTGCAGCGAGTACCACTACCGGAAAAGAAGCTTTTAGTTTTAGGGCAATTAGAGCAACACCAACCCCTACTAATCGCTGATCTATTACTAACTCCTGCTTGTTGGCAAAGGTTTGGACTCCAATTAATGCACTTAGTAAAACTATAGGAACTAAGGTATTTATATTTTTGATTCTTGGTTTATCAAGCCATTTCTCTGGGACACTATGTCCAATATATTTATTTAAAAATGCAGTAATGCTTGATCCAATTACAGCTATCCATATTGAACTCATTTTTTCCACCCAAAAATAACGGCTAGTAAGACAGTTGTAATTATTGGAATTCCTGCCGGAGTTATTGGTGTTAACAAAAGCGCCAGAATAATGGCGCAAGCAGATATCAAAAAAAGCCGCTTATCTTTAAGCCGCGGCCAAACAAGTCCACAGAAAGCAGCAGGTACGGCTGCATCCAAACCCCATACAGATGGATCACCAATTGCACTAGCGCCGAGCGCACCGAGAAATGTAAATAGATTCCAAAAGATATAAACGCCAAATCCTGTTAAATAGAATGCTCGTTTTCGATCGGAATCATTTGACTGAAGTGTTGATACAGCAGTTGACTCATCAATTGTTATTTGAGAGGCAATAATTCTTTTTAAACCTGTAACTTTTAAAATTGGGGCTAGCTGTAAACCATATAAAGCGTTTCTAAAACCTAATAATGTTGCAGTTGCAATTGCACTCACTGCAGAACCACCTGCGCCCATTATGCCAACAACTGCGAATTGAGAAGCTCCAGAGAATAGAAGTAGGGACAACAGGCAGTTTGCAGAATCGAAAACCCAGCGGTAATGCCAGCGGCACCAAAGGCTGCACCGTATAGACCTACGGTAAAAGCAACGCTTAGGGATGTTCGCTCCACAGCATCATTTCTGGGTTTAATTGACACGCCGACACTTTAATCCAGCCAATCATCAATCACCAAAGATAGGGTCGCGCACATGAGTGATGAGATAGTTTTTCGGGATGATATGTCGGTTGAACTAGTGAAATCTAGTGCAAGTGACGCCGATGTTATTTGGGCGGCCAGGGTGTCAACCGCAGGAGATAAGTCTCTTGAAGATGTAGGCGCTGACGCTACAAAATCTGAAGGTTTAATAAATTATTTAGCACGTGAGCGCCATGGCTCACCATTCGAGCATACTTCAATGACATTCTTTATATCAGCCCCAATATTTGTATTTAGAGAGTTTATGCGACACAGAATTGCTTCCTACAATGAAGAGAGCGGTAGATACCGAGAATTAAAACCTGTTTTCTATGTTCCAAGCAAAGAGCGAAAGCTAGTACAGATTGGAAAAGCTGGTGCGTATACATTTGTTGATGGCACAGAAGAGCAATTCAAATAACGGTTGACGCTATTAAGGAAACTTGCAAACTNGCATATGCAAATTATCAAAAAATGTTGAGTGCAGGGGTNGCACGTGAAGTAGCTCGAGCGGTATTACCGGTGACGCTTTACTCATCAATGTATGTAACTATGAATGCACGCGCCTTAATGAATTTTTTATCGCTAAGAACCGCTAGAGAAGGTTCACATTTTCCATCCTATCCTCAACGTGAGATTGAGATGGTTGCCGAGAAAATGGAAGCAGAGTTCGCTAAATTAATGCCTATAACATACGGAGCATTTCAAAAATCTGGTCGCATAGCACCATAGATAAGCGGTAGCCTTAGACCATGCAGATCACGCCACCATTTGGCCGGCTAATTACCGCGATGGTTACACCATTTACTAAAAGTGGTGAAATTGATTGGACTGGATTAGAAAAAATTGCTGCTCACCTAGTTTCTTTAGGTCATGATGGAATTGCAGTAAATGGCACAACAGGTGAGGCTCCAACCACATCAGATGAAGAAAAAGATCAAATCATTAAAACAGTTCGCAAGGTTGTTGGCGATAAAATTAAAATTGTTGCGGGAGCAGGTAATAATGAAACTTCTCACTCTGTTGAGCAAGCACAACGTGCAGCTAAAGCAGGGGCAGATGGTTTATTAGTTGTAACTCCGTACTACAACAAACCACCACAAGCAGGAATTGAAGCACATTTTAAAGCAATGGCTAATGCCACAGATTTACCAATAATGATGTATGACATTCCAGGACGAACCGGAATAGAAATAGAATCAGATACGATTGTTAGATTAGCTGAGCATAAAAATATTGCTGCACTAAAAGATGCTAAAGGAAATCCAGCTGCAACCTCATGGGTAATTAAAAGATGTGCTATTCCGGTTTACTCTGGTGATGATATTTTGAATCTACCGCTACTTTCAGTTGGAGCAGTTGGCTTTGTATCCGTTTGTGGTCACACAGTTGGTGCTGAGTTAAGAGCTATGTTAGATGCGTGGTTTTCTGGTAATTCAAACCGCGCTCTTGAAATTCACCAACAGTTACTACCAGTTTTTACTGGAACATTTAGAACTCAAGGAGCTATTTTGACTAAAGCTGCCTTGAATCTAATGGGGCTACCTGGAGGTTTTACAAGATTGCCGCTTGTGGATGCAACTGAAGCGCAGATTGCGCAACTTAAAGTTGATCTTCAGGCCGGTGGCGTTAAATTAAAGTAACTAAATGAATCATCCACATCCAGGATTACCTTACCCGTCAAAGTTAGCTAAAAAAACCCTTCGCATAGTTGCTTTGGGCGGACTTGGTGAGATCGGTCGAAATATGACCGTATTTGAATATGAAGGAAGATTACTAATTGTCGATTGCGGAGTTTTATTTCCAGGTGATGATCAACCAGGAATTGATTTAATTCTGCCAGATTTCTCTTATATTAAAGATCGTATGGATGATGTTGAAGCAATATTTCTAACTCACGGACATGAAGATCATATTGGCGCAGTTCCTTATCTTTTAAGAGAGCGAAGCGATATTCGAATTATTGGATCACAATTAACTCTTGCCTTTGTGGCTCCAAAATTAAAAGAGCGACGTATTACATCTCCAATGACTCAAGTAAAAGCTGGCCAAGTAGAAAAAGTTGGCCCCTTTACCCTTGAGTTCATCACAGTTAATCACTCAATACCGGATTCACTAGCTGTCGCAATAAAAACACCAGCTGGCGTAATTTTGCATACTGGTGATTTCAAGATGGATAAAATGCCGTTAGATGGAAAAGTGACTGATCTTGAGACTTTTTCTAGACTAGGCAAAGAGGGCGTTGACTTATTTCTAGTTGATTCAACAAATGCCGATGTTCCTGGATTAACTGTGGCCGAAAAGGATATTTATCCTGCTTTAATTGAAGCTATCCAGAAAACCCCAAGAAGAGTTGTGGTGACATCATTTGCTTCGCACGTTCATCGAATCCAACAAGTTTTAAACGCCGCATCTGAATCAAACCGTAAAGTTGCATATGTTGGCAGATCAATGGTTAGAAATATGAAATTAGCTGAAGATTTAGGGTACTTAAAAGTACCAACTGGGTTAATTGTTGACTATAAAGATATAGATTCTTTTGGTGACAAAATAGTTTTAGTTTGCACTGGATCGCAAGGAGAGCCATTNGCTGCATTATCTAGAATTGCAAATGGTGATCATGAGATTAGAGTNGGTAAGGGAGATACAGTAGTTCTTGCATCCTCTTTGATTCCTGGTAATGAAAAATCTGTTTACCGAGTAATAAATGAGCTAACTAGATTTGGTGCTCACGTTGTGCATAAAGGTAATGCCATGGTTCATGTGTCAGGCCATGCCTCAGCTGGAGAGTTACTGCATTGCTATGAAATTGTTAAACCAAAAAATGTGTTACCAGTACATGGAGAATGGCGCCATATGCGAGCAAATGCAGATTTAGCAATGCAGTCAGGATTATCTGAACATAATGTTGTCATTGCCGAAAACGGAATCACAATTGATGTAGCAAATGGGCATGCTGATATCTCCGGATCTATCCCATGCGGTTATGTGTATGTTGATGGCCAAAGCGTTGGTGAAATTACAGAGAGCTCACTTAAGGATAGAAAAATATTAGGAGATGAAGGTTTTATCTCGGTAGTAGTAGTTATAGATTCGCAGAGCGGAAAAATTGTTGCTGGTCCTGATATTCATGCTAGAGGGTTTACTGAAGATAAGAGTTTATTTGATGATGTTAAGGGTGACATCGAGAAAGCTTTAGCTAAAGCAGTTGCTGGTGGATTTAATGGTACCCATCAGCTATCTCAAGTTGTTCGTAAGACAATAGGAAGTTGGGTCGGGGAGGAGCATCGTCGCAAACCGATGATAATCCCGCTAGTAATAGAGGTTTAGTAAAAAGTTTGTTTAGTTTTTAGACCAAAGTGCGCGCCAATTAGGGCAAGTAATTAACTTATTCTTTAGGCTTATCTTCTTATGGCAAAGAAAAAAAGCAAGGCAAAAAAAATTCGAATTTTTGCACCGATAATTAGAGGCCTTAGCTCTATTTGGCGATTTGTTTCAAAAATCTTAGGTAGTGCAGTTCGCTTTATTTTTCGCTCCTCCAAGGAACTAGACCCTACTCATCAACGAGATGGCATTGCCTTTTTTATCTTCATTTTGGCCCTAATCTTTTCAGCAGGCATTTGGTTTAAATTAGATAATTTTCTGGGCAAATCTACATATGCATTTTTATTTGGCGCAGTTGGGCAACTTGCTTACTTAGTTCCACTCATATTTATTTACTTTGCGTATCGAATTTTTAAATCTCCCGATGAGTCAGGTGACACCGGCAGAATAACAATTGGAACGCTGCTACTTCTTATAAGCATTACGGCTTTGATTCATATCATAAATGGTTCTGTTGGAACTGGCGCAACTGCAATTCAGCAAGGTGGTGGTTGGATCGGGTATGGTGTTTCAACATCATTAATTGCCGTAGTAACTGAAGTTTTAGCAATTCCTATCTTGTTGATTGTTTTACTATTTGGTTTGTTGATTGTTACTAAGACATCACTTTCTAAGTTATTTACNCAGATTAAGCGCTTATTTAGATTTAGTGGCAGTGGAATTGGAAAATTAAGACAGCGACGAGCACAGAAACTTGTAGCTGAGGATTTTGAGGTGAGTGAAAGCCCACCATTTGAGACCCCTCTAGTTAAAGATTTGGTGCAAGAGTTTGAACCACAGCAAGAAGAGTTTGAGATCGAATTGGAAGATTTTGATCAGATAACACAACCAATTCCGATTATTCAGCCAGTAAAGCATGAAAATAGTAGGCCACAACAATTATTACTTTCTTCCGATGTTAAGTATGAATTACCGCCATTAGATTTGTTAAGGGGCGGGCCAGCAGCTAAAGGGAAATCAAAAGCCAATGAAGCAGTAGTGGCTGCCCTAAAGCAAGTGTTTGAGCAGTTTAATGTTGATGCGCAAGTAACTGGTTTTATGCGTGGACCAACGGTTACTCGATATGAGGTTGAACTAGGTAATGGTGTAAAAGTTGAAGCAATCTCGGCACTGTCTAAAAATATTGCTTACGCTGTAGCAAGCGGTGAGATAAGAATTCTTTCACCAATTCCTGGTAAATCGGCGGTAGGTATAGAAATACCAAACTCAGATCGAGAAATTGTTGCACTTGGCGATGTTTTGAGATCTCCAGTTTCTTCAAATGACACCCATCCGATGTTAATTGCCTTAGGTAAAGATGTTGAAGGCTCATTCTTGTGTGCTAATTTAGCAAAGATGCCACATCTATTAGTTGCAGGTGCAACTGGTGCTGGTAAATCATCCATGATTAATTCATTAGTGGTCTCAATCCTTATGCGCGCTACACCTGATGAAGTCCGAATGGTTCTAATTGATCCAAAGCGAGTTGAGTTAACAAATTATGAAGGTGTTCCACATTTAATTGCGCCTATTATTACTAACCCTAAAAAAGCAGCAGATGTATTGTCTTGGGTAGTTCGTGAAATGGAGATGAGATACGACGATTTATCAGTTTTTGGATTCAGGCATATTGATGATTTTAATAAGGCAGTAAAAGCCGGGAAGGTTAATCCACCGGCAGGTAGTGACAGAGTCTTAGAACCTTATCCATATTTACTAGTTATAGTCGATGAGTTAGCCGACTTAATGATGGTTGCAGCCCGAGAGGTTGAAGAATCTATTGTTCGCATAACTCAATTAGCTAGGGCGGCAGGAATTCACTTAGTACTAGCGACTCAACGACCTAGCGTAGATATTGTTACAGGTTTAATTAAAGCCAATGTTCCTTCTCGACTATCTTTTGCAACCAGCAGCTTGGCCGACTCTAGAGTTATTTTAGATACACCAGGAGCTGAGAAATTAGTAGGGCAAGGCGATGGATTGTTTTTACCAATGGGAGCTAGTAAGCCAGTTCGCATACAAGGGGCATATATTTCTGAACGAGAAATTGAAGCGGTAGTCAATCACGTAAAATCACAACTACAACCTGTTTATAGAATTGATTTAAATGCCCCGATAAAGTCCAGTGTAATAACAGATGATGTTGGAGATGATTTAGACTTATTATTGCAAGCAATTCAATTAGTTGTCTCTACCCAGTTTGGCTCTACTTCAATGTTGCAACGTAAACTAAGAATTGGTTTTGCAAAGGCAGGTCGGCTAATGGATTTGATGGAAAGTAGGGGAATTGTTGGGCCGACTGAAGGATCTAAAGCAAGAGCTGTTTTGATTAACGCAGAGCAAATGCCAGATGTACTGGAGTCGATCCAAGGTAACTAGCACCCAAATATTGGGGTGAAAGGATGGGTGAAAACCCCAACTGCCAAATATTGAGCGCAAGACAACAATTTAATCGACAGGAAGTATTTACTAGATATTTT
>B570J29619_1000053_pt1 | contig 11773 bp, 7 predicted proteins | sample LakMenEpi03Oct11_FD_29619 | JGI IMG/M metagenome (IMG submission 29619)
GCTCTTTGCGTCAGATAAGCCTATTGATGCAATTGCTATTGGCGTTATTAATTCATCAAAACCTCAATGGATTGGCTTAGGTCGCGATATGGAACTTCTTAAAGGCATAAAGGATGCTTCCTGCTCTGCTCAATACCAATCTTGGGATGAGTTACTTGCCTTTTGGAGGTATCGCATCAATAATGCGGCTAAAAGCTACGAATTGGGCGATGCAGCTGTTAGATTTGCACGTGAAAAAGACATGACTTACTGTCATGTTAAACCTATCCTAAGGCTCCCTGAGCGAACATTACAATTTGAGAAAACTAAGCAATGAATGACGGCGAATTAAGAGAGAAAGCGCTTCATTTAAGCTCGTTTATAGTAGAGGCGCCGGCAGGCTCTGGTAAAACGAGCTTACTTACTGATCGATTTTTAAAATTGCTTACCGTCGTTGATATGCCAGAAGAGATTGTAGCAATCACCTTCACAAAAAAAGCAGCTTCAGAAATGAAGGCTAAGATCATTGAGCGAATTAAAGAAAGCAAAAGTCCTTTTGCTCAAACAATTCTAAAGCGGTCAGAAGAGAAAGGTTGGGATATTGAACATAATCTCTCCCGACTTAAAGTAATGACGATTGATAAGTTCTGTCATAACGTGGTCAGTCAAATTCCTGTGTTAAGCAAAATGGGGAGCAAGCCTAATATTACTGATACCCCTGAAAAATTTTACGAAGAGTCAGTCAAACAAACTTTACAGGCTAAAGATGGCATCGAGGACATTAAAGTTGTCTTCACTCATTATGACAATGAGTATGAAAAGATTAATCGTCGTTTAGTGGCGATGATGTCAATTCGAGACCAGTGGAAATATCGATGTAATATGCTTACCCAAAAATCAAGTGGGCAAATTATTGAGGAAGGCAATGCTTACCTTGAACATTTGACGAAGCCTATATATCAAAAAATTAGGGCTGAACTCAATCAAGATCAACTAAATGATCTTATTGAAATTCTTCACTACTTAGAAAGTACCAATCTTAGAGAAGATATAAAGCTAAAAAATAAAAACAGTTTTAATTTTGATTCAGAAGAAATCCCATTATGGCAAACGATCACAAAAATTTTATTCACAGATAAAAATACCAGACGCGAAAACATTACAGCCCGAGAAGGATTTAAGAACGATGACGAAGGAGAAATATATAAAAATAAATGTCGCAATCTCCCAAATATCGATTTTTTATTGGCTATTAAAGCTATACCGGAACCTCTTAGCGAAACATATGCTTTAAAACTAAGATCTATTGCAAATATTCTCTTACAGTGCGAAAAAAAACTACGACAGCTATTTAAACAAAGAAATACTGTCGATTTTATTGAGATTATAGAGATTGCTAATGAGGCGCTTGGTAAAAATGATGCGGCAAGCGATCTTTTATTATCTTTAGATTATAAAATTTCACACTTACTTATCGATGAATTCCAAGATACAAGCAGAAGTCATTTTAATTTCCTAAAGAAAATTGTGGATGGCTGGACTCCTGAAGCACAAAAAACCATTTTCTGTGTGGGTGACCCTATGCAATCTATATATAAATTTAGGGAGGCTGATGTCAGTATTTTTATTGAAGCCAAAAAAAATGGCTTTAATACCATCCCCTTAGAAACTATTCAGCTTAGAGATAATTACCGGTCCTCTTCTATTATTGTGAATGAAATAAATCAGATATTTGAAAATATACTACCAAAAGAAGATTCAATTCAAGAAGGTGCTGTATCTTACAAACCTTTTGTATCGGCAAAAAAAGAGCATGATTCTAATGTAAGTGAGTTCAAATTTCATGCATTAACATTCACTGAAAGTACAGATATTGATACTGAAGAAGCAAAGTATGTATGTAATCTTATTGATACATTTCCTGAAAATGAAAAAATCGCTATTCTCACTAGATCCAGAAGCCATCTCTCTGAATTAATTAATTACATTAGAAAATTCAAACCTACTCTAAAATTTAATGCAGTAGAAATTGATGCCTTAGACAAGCATCAATCTATTCAGGATATTCTTTCCTTAAGCTACGCCATGCTTGACTTAAATGACCGGATTCACTGGCTTGCAATTCTTCGTGCGCCCTGGTGTGGGATTATGTTGAATGACCTAGCGCTCCTATTTCAAAATGACCATACCTCAACAGTATGGGAAATTATTCAAGATGAAAATAAAATGAGTGAAATTTCCCCTGATGGAAGGAGAAGAATTCGACGACTCATCGATATCCTAAAAAATGCATTCGATAATCAAAGCAAGACTCACATTAGAAGACTTATAGAATCAGTTTGGATGAATTTAGGTGGTGAACTATGTCTTCATAACCCCAATGATATTGTAGACATTAATAAATTTTTCAACATACTACAAACATCAAGTTCCCCTATAGCTATCGACTTTGAACTTGTCGAACATCAAATTACAAAAACGTATTTATCCGACATTCCTTCAGCTGAAGAACGTATTCAATTTTTTACAATCCATAAAGCCAAAGGTCTCGAATTTGATACTGTCATTATTCCTTCACTTAATTCAACAACACGAGCATCAGACAAAAAGATGATTGTATCTGACGCTTCGGTAAAAAATAGTCGTATCTTTGACATCACAGCATTTAGCGAGCCTGATAATAAATCCCCTCATTTGCATGATTTAATTTATGGAATAGAAAAAAGTAGGGAAGAAAATGAATTAAAAAGACTTCTTTATGTTGCCATGACAAGAGCAAAAACAAAACTTCACCTTGTAGGGTCAGTTATGCATAAGGATGAAATAAAGCCCGCTTCAAATTCTTTTTTATCAATGCTATGGAACATTTACGGCAATAATTTTTACGAGGTAAAACCTATAGAAAATATTGATATAGACATTGAAAGCAGCAAAATCGAAGAGTTTGTTCCAAAGCTTATGCGATTGAAGTTAATTTAGAATCGATTCTAATCTATCGGAAAAGAAGCAAAAATCAAATAAGTATCCTATTACAGTTATCAAGTCAAAAATATTTTACTTAAGAAGTCTTTAATAAATTTTACACGCTCTAAGATATCGGAAAGTGAAACAGATATCTTAATCTTGTCTGGTCCATTCATACGGCAACGCTTGTCTTCACTTAGCAACTTAATAAGCTTGAGAGGGTCAATTTTGCTGTCACTCGCAAATTGTAATTTGAATTGATACATCACTTGCATCTATTTTTTTAATATCAAGATGTTGAATAAAAATTCTTAAATCATGAAAAGAAATAAGAGATTGTGTTTGTTCNGGCATCACACCAAAACGATCTATTAGTTCTTCTTTCATTTCNATTAATTGCTCTTCCTCATTAAGNCCTGACAAGCGCTTATAGAGAACAAGTCTTTCATTAATGTCGCCACAATAAGCATTAGTAATGATGGCTGGGGTATGAAGATTAATTTCTGTATTTTTTTGAAGCGGGGTATCAAGACTTAATTTTTTGCCAATTTTGAGTTGCTTCACAGCATAATTAAGCATTTCTACATACAGATTAAATCCAATTTCATGCATTTGCCCACTCTGATTGTCACCTANCAACTCCCCTGCTCCTCGAATCTCCAAATCATGAATNGCAAGATAATACCCTGCACCTAAATCTTCAAGAAGCTGAATAGCTTCCAATCGTTTTTGTGCGTGGCCACTAATCTTTCTATCTGGATCAATAAGCAAATATGCGTAGGCTTGATGATGAGACCTCCCCACCCGACCCCTTAATTGGTGAAGTTGAGCAAGTCCAAACATGTCTGCACGATTCATTATGATTGTATTCGCTGATGGAATATCAATACCGGTTTCAATAATTGTTGTACAAAGCAAGATGTTGGCCTTTTGTTGATAAAAATCATGCATCACTCTTTCAAGCTCTCGCTCTCTCATTTGTCCGTGTGCAATCTCAATCACCCCTTCAGGTATTAACTTTTCTAATTTTTCTTTCATCGAAGCAATAGTGTCCACATCGTTGTGTAAAAAATACACTTGGCCGCCTCGATTAAATTCTCTTAAAACTGCTTCACGAATAATGCCTTCTGAATAGTTATTTACGAATGTTTTAATTGATAAACGTTTTTGTGGGGGAGTAGAAATAATAGAAAACTCTCGCAAACCTTCCATAGCCATAGATAACGTACGAGGAATTGGAGTCGCTGTAAGAGTTAAGACATCAACTTCTGCTCGCATGGATTTAAGTAATTCTTTCTGACGCACACCAAAACGGTGCTCTTCATCAATAATAATTAACCCTAAATTTTTAAATTTAATATCATTTTGAATAAGTCTATGTGTACCAATAATGATATCGATCTCTCCATTAGCTAATTTAATGAGTGACTCAGCTTGTTCTTTTTTAGATTTAAAACGAGAAATTTCTGCAATTCTAATAGCTGAATCTGAAAAACGATCCATAAAATTATTGTAATGCTGTTCAGCAAGGAGTGTTGTTGGGACTAATATGGCAACTTGCTTTCCATCATTAGCTGCAATAAAAGCCGCCCTTAATGCAACCTCCGTCTTGCCAAACCCCACATCGCCACATATAAGACGATCCATCGGCTTTTGAGACTCCATATCATTGATCACAGCATTAATTGCTGTTAGTTGATCATCGGTTTCTTCGAATGGAAATCCATCGGTGAATCTCTCATAATCCTGTAAATTAATTTTAAAGGCGTAGCCTTTTTTAATGGAGCGCTGTGAATAAATGTTTAAGAGGTCTGCAGCAGTATCATGAATTTGTTTTAAGGCTTTTTTCTTCGCCTTATCCCATTGATCTGAACCCAGCCTATGCAAAGGTGCAGTTTCAGCCGGACCTCCCGAGTATCTTGAGATAAGGTCTAAATTGGATACAGGCACATAAAGTTTATCGTCACCAAAATACTGTAAAAGTAAGAATTCACTCTCCCCTTCACCAAAATCTAAATTAAATAATCCTTTAAATCGGCCTACACCATACTGCTCATGCACAATAGGGTCACCTTCTTTTAATTCAGACAAATCACGTATCATGGCATCAGTTGAGAAATTTTTATCACGATGACGTCTTCTTGTTTGACGCACAGTATTTACATAAAGCTCGGATTCAGTAATTACAACATGCTCAGATGAAATATAGCCCTGATGTATTGGGCTGACAGTCAACACCACTTGATCGCTTATATCTGCAGCCGATGACCAATCATCTGTCGCTTTAAAATTAATGCCAGCTAACTTTAGAAGTTCAGAGACAGTTTCTCGACGACCCAAGCTATCCGTCAAAATAAAAACTCTTTTAGGATTTTCTATAATAAAATTTTCAAGCTTCGCTAAAGGTTTAATGTTCTTTCGATCAATAGATATATCAGGGATATTTTCATTTACTTCTACACGCTTTAAATCAAACTTCTTATAGGCATTGATAGATTTAAAAAATTGATCTGGTTTAATTAAAAGATTTTGAGGCTCTAAAATTGGCCTCTCAGCATCATAAGCAAACAACCGAAATCGTTTTTCGGTTTCATGCCAAAAATGACTGCAGGCAAGATCAAGATTACCGTGTTTATAAATGATCGTGTCATCTGAAAAATAACTAAAAATATCACTCATCTCTTCAAAAAATAGCGGCATGTACCACTCAATGCCACCAATGGGTATGCCCTTGCTAATATCTTTGTAAATAGAAGAGCGGGACGGATCTCCTTCAAAACGCTCTCGATAATTTTGTCGAAATGTACTAATAGAATTTTCATCCATGGGACATTCACGGGCAGGAAGTAACTTAATTTCATTGACTGGGTAAAGTGTTCTTTGTGTATCAACATCGAATGTTCGAATTGAATCAATTTCGTTATCAAAGAAATCTAAGCGATACGGCACTATGCTGCCCATAGGGAATAGATCTATAAGACTTCCCCTTACTGAAAATTCCCCAGGAGCCATGACGCGAACCACATTCATATATCCATTTAATGTTAATTGGTTTTTAAAAGCCTCAATATCAACTTTTTGGCCTTTACGAAAATGAAAGCTAAAAAGTTGTATATAACTTTTAGGGGGTAATAAGTGAAGAGCTGTAGTTACTGGAATAATAACTACATCAAAACTTTTCTGAGTGACTTGATAAAGAGTTAGAAGTCTTTCTGATATTAGATCTGGGTGCGGTGAAAAGTGATCGTAAGGAAGAGTCTCCCAATCGGGTAATAAGTTAATTTTTAAATTTGGACTAAACCAAAGCATCTCTTCCATAAGACGCCTTGCTTCGAATGCTGTCTCCGTAAAAATTGCTAAAGACTTTTTACTTTTAACAATTTCATCTCGAATATATTTAACTAGAGAATAACTATCAGAGCCGTCAATTTCAGCCGTTGATAGTGATTCTTTACTTTGATAATTTGCTTCTAATGGCATATATTGCATGTATAAATGATTAACAATATTATAAGCTTTAAAGCTAGTATTCATTGAGAGGGAATGTCATGAATGATAAAGAATTAGTCGCGCAGCAAGCCTTACAATATGTTAGCGAGAATATGATTATCGGCTTGGGCACAGGATCAACCGCTAACTGCTTCATTGACGCTTTAGCTAAGCGAAATAAAGAAGAAAAGCTAAACATAAGAACAGTATCAAGCTCTGTGGTAAGCATGATTAAAGCAAAAGAAGCTGGCTTACCAATTATAGCTATGGAGCAAATCAATGAAATTGATCTTTATATTGATGGTGCAGACGAAATTACACCAGACCTTACTTTACTTAAAGGACGCGGTTACGATCTCGTTCGAGAGAAGCTGTTAGCTCGATCTGCTAAAAAATTTATTGTTATTGCTGACGAATCTAAAATTGTTGAAAATATTGGAGATAACTTTCCTGTTCCTTCTGAAGTTCAACCTTTTGCATGGGAGCTTGTTAAAAATATCTTAATGAAAAAAGGAACAGGCGACATTAGAATTAACTCAGCAAAAGATGGATATGCAATTACCTCTTGCGGTAATTTCGTACTCGATTTTAATTATACTGAAAAAAATATTGAAAAATTAAACGCGCTTCTGTGTCAAACACCTGGGATTGTAGAACATGGTATTTTTTACAATATCGCCCATGGCGCTTTAATTAGTAGCAATGGAAAAGTTCGTGAGATTTGGAAAAACTAAATCTTTTCAATACCACTCATATAAGGAACTAAGACTTTAGGTATCGTAATACTGCCATCTTCATTCTGATAGTTTTCAATAATCGCTACCAATGTTCTACCTACTGCAAGTCCAGAACCATTTAGCGTGTGAACAAATAAATTTTTTCCATCCTCACTCTTAAACCTTGCCTTTAAGCGTCTTGCTTGAAACGCTTCACAATTTGAAACAGACGAAATTTCACGATAAGTATTTTGTGATGGAAGCCAAACTTCCAAGTCGAAGGTTTTCGCAGCTCCAAAACCCATATCACCTGTGCATAAGGATAGTAATCGATATGGAAGCTCTAGTGAGGTAAGTATAAATTCAGCATGGGAAACCATTTCATCTAGAGCATCATAACTTTTGTCTGGATGCACAATCTGAACCATCTCAACTTTATCAAATTGATGCTGTCTAATCATGCCCCGAGTATCTTTACCGTAAGATCCTGCTTCTGATCTAAAGCAAGGTGTATGAGCAGTCAATTTAATAGGAAGGTCAGACTGCTTAACGACTTCGTCACGAACAAAATTTGTGAGAGTCACCTCAGAAGTTGGGATTAAATACAATTTACTTTCGTTATGTGAAAGACTAAAAAGATCAGCTTCAAATTTAGGTAGTTGCCCTGTGCCTATTAATGAATCGCTATTAACCAAATAAGGTGTATAACATTCCTTATAGCCATGTTTATCTGTTTGAGTATCAAGCATATATTGCGTAATAGCCCGATGTAATTTCGCAAGCTTACCTTCAATTACAACAAAACGAGCGCCTGAGAGCTTTGCACCTAAATCGAAATTAAGACCATGCGGAGCACCTACATCGACATGATCCTTAACTTTGAAATTAAATTTTCTAGGCTCGCCAACTGTCTTCACAACTTGGTTGTCGTTTTCGGACTTACCTATCGGGGTAGAATCATGAGGAATATTAGGGATATTTAACATGAATTGATTAATCTTTTCTTGCAGCTCTGCTAATTCTGATTCGCCAGCCTTTAAATCATCTGAAAGTGCATTAACGCTCTTCATCAGTAAATCAGTATTTTCATTTTTAGATTTAGAAATACCAATTTCTTTTGAGATGGAATTTCTTTTTTCTTGAAGATCTTGCGTCTTAACTTGCAGATCTTTTCTTACATTTTCCAATGCTTGAAAGGTAGCTACATCAAGATCAAATCCTCTGCTTAAGAGCTTATCTTTAGCAATCCCAATATCGTTTCTTAGTATTTGAATATCAATCATAAATAACCTATTTCTTTTGCTTGTCCTGAGATTTTAAATAATTCATTTTTTCGAGAATTTTACCCTCTAATCCTCGAGTTGTAGGCTTATAAAATTCAATAGGGTCTAAATTATCCGGAAAATATTTTTCACCCGCCGCATAAGCATCAGGTTCATTGTGAGCATAACGGTAGTTTTTTCCGTAATCTAACTCTTTCATCAGCTTAGTCGGGGCATTTCGAAGATGAACTGGTACATCACTATTATCTCCTTCGGCTACAAATGCTTTTACTTCATTAAAAGCCATATATGCCGCATTGCTTTTGGCGGCAATTGATAGGTAAATCACTGCGTTAGAAAGCGCTAACTCACCCTCAGGCGAACCAAGGCGTTCATATATCTGGTAAGCTTCGAGCGCCATAGTTTGCCCCTTTGGATCAGCTAAGCCTATGTCCTCAACAGCGATTCTAACGATTCTTCTCGCCAAATAAAGTGGATCAGCGCCTCCATCTAACATACGATGAAGCCAATATAAAGCAGCATTTGGATCAGACCCTCTCACAGATTTATGAAGCGCTGAAATTTGGTCGTAAAATTGATCTCCACCTTTATCAAAACGTCGTATCTTGCTTGTAATTGTTTTCTTTAAAAAGTCTCGATCAATTTTATTGGCTTTTAAAGATTTTGCTGTATTAAAGAGCAATTCTAGAAAATTGAGCAGTCTTCTAGCATCGCCATTCACATGAGCAATAATCTCTTGCTGTGCTTCATGATCCACCTCGATTTCTGGCGCAATGTATATCTTAGCTTTTTCATAAATTGAAAAAAGATCATCTTCATCAAGCGTTTTTAAAACATAAACTTGAGATCGACTTAATAAAGCTGAATTAACTTCAAAGGATGGGTTCTCTGTAGTCGCTCCAATAAAAGTAATTAATCCTGATTCAACATGTGGCAAAAATGCATCTTGCTGACTTTTATTAAAGCGATGAACTTCATCTACAAATAAAATTGTTTTTTTATTATATTGCTGCAAATTAAGCTGGGCTTTATCTATAGCTTCTCGAATATCTTTAACGCCAGATAGCACTGCAGATACAGATATAAATTCTGCATCAATTGAATTAGCGATGACTCGAGCAATAGTAGTTTTTCCTACGCCTGGCGGCCCCCATAAAATCATTGAAGGTAAATTGCCAGATTCAATAGCTACACGCAAAGACTTGCCCTCACCTAAAATATGTTTTTGTCCTGCTATTTCGCCAACAAATTTAGGTCTTAAATACTCAGCAAGTGGCAATTGAGATTGATTAGGTTCGAACATTTGATTCATTGGTGTTATTTACCTAAGATTTCTTCTTGAATTAACCAGCGGCCATCAATTTTTTTAACTACGAGCGATTTATTAGACATCTCAGTGAGTTTATCGGAAGTATATTTTTGTTTAAATTGTATGCGAGCAGAATTTTCAGCCTTCATGGTTAGTTTTATATCTTCTATTTCAACGAGAATCTTTCCTTGAGAAGAAATTTTTTGTCTCCTTGAGGTTTGCCATAAAGAAAACGCATCGCCATTAGGCGTTTTAAAATCTTGTGCATATTTACTTAAATAAAGATCGATATCTTTAGCTGACCACGCATTCGCCCAGTCATTAGCAAAAGCAATTAACTCTGCGTCTTTATTTTTATTAGGATTAGAAGTTGTCGATAAATTGGTTGGTACACCGCCATTTTGAACAACATCAACGCCATTAGGCAGTTTGAATAAAAAATCATTNTCAGATANGCTCACATTGTATTTAGCATTCTTAAAGCTAATCGTTGTTATATGTTCAAATGCATCAACAATTTTCATCACTGATAATTTATTTTCAGTTAAACCAAGCATNACTTTACTAAATCCAGCACCTTCTTCCTTCGGAATAGCCTCGACCCATTTAATATTTTGACTGGATTCATCTCCAGCCTGAGATTCTATATTTNTAAGAGTGAAATATTTTTCAATGTTTTTGCCTGCGATAATTAAAAGCGGNGTNGAGCCGCCCACTTTNGCTATCGNATTAATAGAAACTTGTCTAAGATCTTGNTCGTACATATACAATCGATCACCATCGCTGATAATTTGATTTTGATATGGCTTTAAATAATCCCATCTAAACTTGTTAGGTCTTTTAAATAGCATTACACCTTCAACATCTTGAAGTTTAGAACCCTTTTTATCTAAAACAACCTGACTAAATTCAGAAGACATGCTTGATACATTATTTACAAAAGCATTTAGATCTGAGATGCCTTCTGCAAATACATTTAAAGAAAGCATTAGAAAAACAAAAAACAGTTTATTCATTTTGATTTGGAGCTAGGATATCTCTATTACCATTGCTTTGCATTGCTGAAACAAGTCCGGCTCTTTCCATATCCTCAATAATTCTTGCGGCACGGTTATATCCAATACGCAAGTGTCTTTGAACTGAAGAGATGGATGGCTTTCTTGTTCGCAATACCAATTCCACAGCCTCATCATAAAGCGGATCTTTTTCGCCTGAGAAATTCGAAGATGAGTCGCCATAATCCCCGCTCTCTGAAGTTTCATTGGTTAAAATACCTTCAATATAATTTGGCTCACCATGTGACTTAAGATAGCTCACAACTTTATGTACTTCTTGATCAGAAACAAATGCTCCGTGAATTCTTTGAGGATAACCTGAGCCTGCTGGCTGATATAACATATCACCCTGTCCAAGTAACGTCTCGGCACCCATTTGATCTAAGATTGTTCTGGAATCAATTTTGCTAGATACCTGGAATGCAATTCTTGCAGGAATATTAGCTTTAATGAGTCCTGTGATCACGTCTACTGATGGTCTTTGTGTAGCTAACACTAAATGNATACCAGANGCTCTAGCTTTTTGAGCAAGTCTAGCAATGAGCTCTTCAATTTTTTTGCCTACTACCATCATTAAATCTGCAAGCTCATCAATCACAATCACAATCAGTGGCATTTCAGATAATGGTTCAGTATTTTCCGGGTTTACAGGATCTGCAATAGGAGAGCCATCCTTCATGCTGTCTTTAATTTTTTGATTGTAACCAGCTAAGTTTCGAACGCCCAACATCGACATCAGCTTATAACGTCTTTCCATTTCACCTACACACCAATTTAATGCGTTGGCAGCTTGACGCATATCAGTTACGACCGGCGCTAATAAGTGCGGTATCCCTTCATAAACAGATAACTCAAGCATTTTAGGATCAATGAAAATCATCCTCACTTTTTCAGAGTTGGCCTTGTAAAGTAGACTTAAAATTAATGCATTGATCGCAACCGACTTACCCGAACCCGTAGTACCTGCAATTAATACAT
>B570J29619_1000057_pt1 | contig 11443 bp, 9 predicted proteins | sample LakMenEpi03Oct11_FD_29619 | JGI IMG/M metagenome (IMG submission 29619)
GGAATGTATCTTGAAGGTCATTTTTATGCTTTGTTTTATAAGCAAGAAAGCACTGCTTTGTCCTCCCGAGCGCAGTCGAGGGAAAATATCTTAGAAAACCTTGATGCACAAATTTTGTATGCTAAAGTTTTACAACCTTTGTTGGGAATTGAAGATTTACGAAACGATGAACGCATTGAATACATTCCGGGAAAACAATCCATCGCAACGATAAAAGAATTGGTGGACGAAGGCGAATTTGAAGTTGGTTTTATGTTATATCCTTCTGATATATCAGAGATAAAAGCATTGGCAGATAACGGTTTAATAATGCCTCCAAAAAGTACGTACATCGAACCTAAATTCAGAAGTGGACTGTTAGTTTATGAGTTGTAGATTTTATAAAATAGAACATTTAGAAAAGAAATAGAATGTTTATTTTAAAAACACAGATAAAAAAAATCAATAAAATTTTAAAAATTTCTATTATTTCTTATATCTGTGTTCCATTAATATGATAAAAATAAATAAAATGTCAATACAAGATAACCTTCTAAAAATAAAATCCCAACTTCCAGAAAACGTTACACTCGTGGCAGTTTCCAAAACCAAACCAGTCAAAGATTTAATGGAAGCTTACCATGCTGGTCAACGCATTTTTGGTGAGAATAAAATCCAGGAAATGACCGAAAAGTGGCAGCAAATGCCAAAAGATATTGAGTGGCATATGATTGGTCATGTACAATCCAACAAAGTGAAATATATGGTTCCGTATGTGAAATTGATACACGGAGTTGACAGTTTAAAATTATTGAAAGAGGTCAATCGACAAGCTATTCGTTGGAGAAAAAGCATTAATTGCTTATTGCAAATTCACATTGCCGAAGAAGAAACAAAATTTGGTTTAGATGAAAAAGAACTAGAAGAATTGTTGAATTCTGATGAGTTTAAAGAAATGAAAAATATTAATGTCATTGGTTTAATGGGAATGGCTACATTTACTGATAATGAAGAACAAATAAAGAAAGAATTTCAATATCTAAAAACTATTTTCGACAAAGTAAGTAAACTGAAAACCTACAACTGTCAACTGAATACTTTATCCATGGGAATGTCAGGAGATTATCAACTTGCTATTGAATGTGGCAGTACTATGGTTCGCATTGGAAGTACTATATTTGGAAACAGAAATTAAAAAAATGAAAAAATCTAAAAAATTTTTTTGATACTTTTTATTTTTTGGATTTTTTAGATAAAAATAATGTACGCAATACTCGACATAGAAACCACTGGAGGGCAATTCAATGAAGAAGGAATTACCGAAATCGCCATTTATAAATTTGATGGTCATGAAGTAATTGACCAATTCATTAGTTTGGTTAATCCTGAAAAACCGATACAACCTTTTGTGGTAAAATTAACGGGAATCAATAATGCTATGTTGCGTTCTGCTCCAAAATTTCATGAAGTGGCCAAACGTATTGTAGAAATCACTAAAGATTGCATTTTAGTAGCACATAATACTTCATTTGATTATAGAATTTTGCGAACAGAATTTAATCGATTAGGGTATGATTTTGTAAAACCCACTCTTTGTACCGTTGAATTATCTCAAAAATTAATTCCCGGACAAGTTTCATATAGTTTAGGTAAATTGGTTCGTGCATTGGGAATCCCAGTAACAGATAGACATCGAGCCAGTGGAGACGCTATGGCAACAGTAAAATTATTCAAAATGCTATTGGCAAAAGACACTGAAAAAGAAATTCTTATCAGTCTAATAAAAGCTGAGATTAAGAGAGGGTTGTCACCAAAATTGTTAGATTTAGTTGAAAGTTTGCCAAGCAGAACAGGAATTTATTATATCCATAACGAAAAAGGGGATATGATTTATATAGGCAAAAGCAAAAACATCAAAAAAAGAGTAAACCAACATTTTACAGGAACTTCCAGAAAAGCTAAAAAAATTCAATTGGAAGTTTTTGCAGTAACTTATGAAGAAACTGGAAGTGAATTGATTGCTTTGTTAAAAGAAAGCGAAGAAATTAAAATTAACAAACCCATTTATAACAGAGCGCAACGTAAGAGTATTTTTCAATATGCTTTATATGTAGAGAAAGATACACAGGGTTATTTAGCTTTACAAATCCAAAAGGCAGATGGACGAAAAAAAGAGATTACTTCATTTACAAGCATTCAGGAAGGAAAAAATTTGTTGTTCAAGATTACTGCCGAATACCATTTATGTCAAAAAATAAATGGTTTGTATGATACGAAAAATGGTTGTTTTCAACATAAAATAAAAGAATGTAATGGAGCTTGTTTAGGCAAAGAACTTCCAGAAATATATAATCAACGTGTGGAGGAATTCGTTCATAAGATGAAGTTTCAAAACGAAAATATGGTCATCATTGACAGAGGTAGAACGGTTGATGAACGCAGTGCTGTTTTGATTGAAAACGGAATTTATAAAGGATATTGTTTTTTTGATTTAAATTATCAAATCAATAATGTTGAAATTCTAAAAAATATTATTATTACTATGCAAAATAATCGTGATACTAGAACTATAATTCAATGCTATTTAAGAAGTAATAAAGTAATGAAAATTGTCAAATTTTAATGAATTATTTAATCACAATCATTGGTCCAACGGCCATTGGGAAGACATCTCTGAGTATTGCATTGGCGCAACATTTCAATTGTGATATTATTTCGTGCGATAGTCGACAATTTTATAAAGAAATGACAATCGGAACGGCAGTACCATCAGACGAAGAATTAATTGCCGCCAAACATCATTTTATTCAAAACAAATCCATCTTTGAAAATTACTCAGTAGGCGATTTTGAAAATGAAGCCATTGCCAAATTAGACGAATTATTTTTAAAAAATAATATCCAAATTATGGTGGGCGGTTCAGGTTTATTTGTTGATGCGGTGCTGAAAGGTTTTGATGATTTTCCTGAGATTAAAGATACTGTAAGAGAANAATTAAATGCTGATTTTGAGTTATTTGGAATAGATTATCTACAAAATAAGTTAAAGGAATTGGATAATGATTTTTTCCAAAAACTATACTGCGAAAACCCACAAACATTACAAAATCCGCAACGAATGAAGCGTTTTATAGAAGTTTGCCTTGGCACAGGAAAACCGTATTCGAGTTTTATAGGCCAGAAGAAAAACGAACGAAACTTTACTCCTATTTTAATTGGTATTGAAGCTAACAGAGAAGTTATATATGAAAGGATTAATCAACGTGTTGACAATATGATTAATCAAGGACTAGTAGCGGAAGCTGAAAGATTATACCCAAACCGAGCTTTAAATNCATTACAAACTGTAGGTTACCGTGAATTATTTGATTATTTTGATTCCAATATTGAAGATTCCCGACTGCTCGGCAATGCCATTGAAGAAATCAAGAAAAATACGCGAAGATTTGCCAAACGCCAATTGACTTGGTTTAAACGAACTGAAAATGCCATTTGGTTTGATTATTTAACGGATAGAAAAAAGATTATAAAACATATAAATCAGCATATAAAGTCTTAATTCTTAATACTCATATCTTAATACTAAATGCCAATTTCAACCAACTTCACTTCTATTCTATCCAAAGATTGGGAAATTAATTTTCTGCAATGTTATCCTAATGGTTTTTTGAAATATACTGATTTATGCAATATTTTGCAATTGACTGCTGCAGCTCATGCTGAACTTGGGGGAATAAGTTTTAGAGATATGCAAGAGTTTAACCAAGCATGGGTTTTAAGCAGAATGCGAGTTGAGATAAACCGTTTACCTAAATGGCGTGATGCAATAACGGTAAAAACTTGGATTAATTCATTGGAAAATTCACGTTCTATTCGTTGCTTGGAAATGTATATTGGAGATGAAAAGATAATTGGTTGTGAAACGTTTTGGGCAGTTTTTAACACTTTAACGCGACGACCCGAAAATTTGGCTTTGCCTCACGTACATTTTCAAAAATTTCCACAACGGGCAACTTTATCTCCTTTTAGCAAAATTGATTTTCAACTCAATATGATACCAGTAGCAATTCATAAAGTTAAACTTTCGGATTTGGATATTGTCAATCATGTAAATAGTGTGAAGTATTTAGAGTGGTGTTTAGATATAATTGATTGTGATGTAATTCAAAATCAAAAGATTGAAAGTTTTGAAATGAATTATCTCAAAGAACTTTCACTTCATGATGAAGTTAAAATGAGTCAGAAAAAAAAGGAAAATTTTGTTACTTTCAGCATCCAGAAAGATGAAAAAGCTAACTTTGCCTTGCAAATAATTTTAAAAAAATAATGGCTCTAATCTCTTAGAGCCATTAACTTATTTTTTCACTACCAATCTAAAACCTTCACCGTGAATGTTAAGAATTTCAACTTCTGGATCTTCTTTTAGATATTTACGAAGTTTAGCAATATAAACATCCATACTTCTAGAAGTAAAATAATTATCTTCTCGCCATATTTTTGTTAAAGCTAACTCTCTCGGCATTAAATCATTTTCGTATATAGCCATCATTTTTAATAATTCAGACTCTTTTGGAGACAACTTAATTGGTTCGTTATCACCAAGTTTTAGAAAACGTAGTTTAGAATTTAAAAGAAATTTACCAATTTGGAATTCAAATTTAGCAGGTTCGTTTTTATTCTCAACTGCTTTTCTTTGAATAATAGCTTTTATTTTCATTAACAAGACATCAGAATCAAACGGTTTATTTAAATAATCATCTGCACCCACTTTGTATCCTTTCATTACATCTTCTTTCATTGACTTTGCAGTTAAGAAAATCAATGGAATATCTTTATTTTTTTCTCTAATTTCTTTGGCTAAAGTATAACCATCTTTATAGGGCATCATCACATCCAAAATGCACAAATCAAAATTGTCTTTTTTAAATTTTTCGAAACCTTCCATACCATTTTTTGCTAAGGTTACATCAAAATCGTTCAACGATAAAAATTCTCTCAAAACTATTCCAAAGTTTTGATCATCTTCTACTAGCAATATTTTTTTATTATTTTCCATAGTTTTTAATTTATGAGTGGGACTTTTATTATAAATGTACTTCCTTTTCCTTTTTCGCTTTCAACAAAAATTTCACAATCGTGATCTTCAATAATTCTTTTAACATAAGCTAAACCTAATCCATGCCCTTTGACATTATGAACATCACCAGTGTGTTCGCGATAAAACTTTTCAAATATTCTTTTTTGGGCAGCTTTTGAAATACCTGTACCATTATCTTTAATTTTAATGAAAATAAATTCCTTAACATTCTCTGTAGAAACATTTATAATAGGTGTTTCAGGTGAGTATTTAATGGCGTTATCTAAAATGTTTACTAATACATTAGTAAAATGCATATCATTTAATAAAACTGTAGTTCTTGTTGCTGCTAAATTTTGTGTAATAGTTCCACCTCTGTCTTCAATTATTAAATGTACATGTTCAACAGCATCTTCAATAATATCATGAATGTTATTTGATTTCTTTTTAATTTCTAATTCTTTCTTTTCAAGTTTTGAAATTCTTAAAACATTCTCCACTTGTGCATGCATTCGTTTATTTTCATCTCTAATCATTTGCAAATAGCGTTGCACTTTGTCTTTATCAACAATTACTTTTGGATTTTTGATAGCGTCTAATGCTAAGTTGATAGTGGCTATTGGGGTTTTAAATTCGTGTGTCATATTATTAATGAAATCTGTTTTTATTTCAGAAATCTGACGTTGTTTAATCAATTGGCTTAAAGCACTAGAATANGCTATTATTATTACTAAAGTAAATATTATTGATAAAATACAAATTCCTATTAGTTCAGAAAAAAGGAACTTCTTTTTNTGGGGAAATGTGATTAATAATTGGTATTTATTAGTGTCTTCATTATCATCAAAAATTGGAATAGAATAGGTAGATGATCTATCATAAACAAACCGTTCTGATTTAATTTTTGTTGCTAATCCATTACTATAGACACTATACTCAAATGGTGTTTTAACGCCAAATTCATTAAGTTCAACTGTCAATAATTTTAGCAAAAAATCATTTGAAACTCTTTCTTGTATTGGCTTTAAAGCGGCAATATCTTTATAGGAAATTTCGAATAAAGTTTTATCTAACAAATCTAATTGTCCTGATTTTTCAATTTTTACATCAGGAGTTATTTTTTGCTTTATACTTGAATTATCAATATTATCATTATAAATTTCTGTTTTTCGTTTAGAAGACAAATTTTTTATTTGTTTTATACTGTCTAACTTTTTATCAAAGAACGATGGTGTAATTCCGTAATCTTCTGAAATTATACTATTGGAGTATATTATTGTTTCATTTGTTCTTGAATCTCTTTGATAATAGCCAAATTCCAAAAAATCACTTTTTTCAGGAATTTTTCCTGTACTATCTTTTAACCTGTTGTAGGTTTCATAAAAAGTATAAACTTCTTTCTTTTGAATTTTATCAGCGACATTACCAAGAACTTGTTTTACATGATATTTAAATTGTTCTTCATTATTTTCAAATGATTTATCAAACCAATATACTTGCACAAGAATTATACCAATCAAGGATAAACTCATTAATAGTATAAGCAATCGGAAAAACAATTTATTCATAACACAAATTTAGGATTTTAACATTTATACTATGAATACATTAACCAAAGATTAACATTTTGTCAAAAAATTATAGATTATTTAATTTTTTAAGAATTTCATCAACTTGATTTTCAGTATCCTTAATAGTAGAATTTTGAATTACGAAGTCGCTTTTTAAAACCCTTTCTTCGTCTGTCCATTGGTTTTGAATTCGTTTTAAAATACTTTCCCTATCCGTTTTNTCACGTTCTAAAACTCTTTGAATTCGAGTTTCNATTGGNGCAGTAACNGTAATAATGAAATCACAATATTTATAACTGCCGCTTTCAAACAANATGGCAGCTTCTTTAACTATCAATGGAGAATTTTTATGTTTTAACAACCATTTATCAAAATGTTTTTTGACTAATGGATGAACAATAGCATTCAATTTCTCAAGTTTAGCTGAGTTGTTGAAAACAAATTGTGCCAATTTTACATTATTTAGTTTTTCTTCATCAAAAATAGTATTGCCAAATTCCTTTCTAATTTCATTCAACACTTCATTTGATTTCATTATTTTTTTTGCCTCATCATCAGCAATATAAACAGGTATTCCCAATGATTTCATATACTTTGCAATCATCGTTTTTCCGCTTCCAATACCACCTGTTAATCCAATTATTTTGGTCATGATGTTTTCTTAAAAAATAATTCTGGGAAAGCAATTTCAGGTTTTTGCTTCAAAAAAATCACTTTGTAATAGGACTCTAAAAATCCTTTTCCGTAACCTAAAAATTGTTTTGAAACTGCTATTACTGACAAAAAACCTATTTTAATGCTATTGTTTTGAATACTTGACATAAAAAACACACTCAAAAAATAAAATACATAACACAATATGGGAAATGCAATTCCAAACAAAGCAAGCAAAAAAGAAATAGAAAATCCCATGATAAATAGTGTGGGGAAGAAAAAAGTCAATTTACTATATTCAGGATACCAAGAATCTAAGATAGGTCGAGCTTTTCCAAATTTATAAACTTGCAGTGTAAATTTATTCCAATCTATTCTTCTTTTGTGATAAACAAATGCACTTGGGAAAAGTCTGGTTTTAAATCCTAATTTCCATAATCTAATTGATAAATCTGGGTCTTCTCCAGGATGGATATTTCCAAATCCATTAGAAGCTTCAAATGCCTTTTTTGAAATTCCCATATTAAAACTACGAGGTTGAAATTTAGTTAACTTCTCAGAACCACCTCGAATGCCGCCTGTAGTTAGTAAAGATGTCATTGCAAAATTGATTGCTTTTTGAATATCTGAAAATGAATCTAAAGCGGAATCTGAGCCACCAAAACAGTCAACATAATTTGTTTTTAGTTCATTTTCAACTTCTATGAGGTATTGTTTTGGAATAATACAATCCGAATCAAAAATGATAAAATAATCACCTTTTGCCTTTTTCATTCCAAAGTTTCTAGAATCTCCTGGTCCAGAATTTTCTTTAAAAAAATATGATATGTTTAAAACAGTCTTGAATTTTTCAATGACATACTGACAGGGAATTGCTGATCCATCTTCTACTATAACAATTTCATATTCCTTGTCATAATCAGAAACTACTAAACTTTCAAGAAGTTCATTTATTTCATCTGGTCTATTGTAAACTGGAATAATTATAGAAAAAAACATGTCAATTTTTTAACAAATATAAGGTATTATACAAAAAAAAACCATCCGCTTTGGCGGATGGTTTTAGATACCTATTAAAAAACTATTCTTTAATCACTCTAATAGTTTTATCTTGATTATTAGAAGTTACTTTAACTAGATAAACTCCATTAGATAAATTAGACATATCAACTTGTCCTTGATTAGCGTTTATAGTACTAGCACTTACTCTTTGTCCCAATAAATTAAATATTTCTACATTTGAAATTTCTTGATTATACGATAAATTCAAAGTGTTTTTTACTGGGTTTGGATAATAAGAAAAGTTAGCGTTATCAAAGTCAGAATTGCTTAATCCATCATCTGAAAGACGCAATGTAAATGTTCCTTGTTCTGAGCTATTACTCCATACTTGAATAAAATAGATTGTTCCTGGAGTTAAGCCAGTTAGAACCTCAGATGTAGCAACTGTTAAATTAGAATTACAAGTAGCAGCTACTGCTGTTAGTGCACCACAAGCTCCTGAATAAATATTGAAATTTAATGAAGTCATGGTAGTTGGTGTTACTAAACAAGTAACACTACCAGAAGCTGGTGCTACAAATGAGAACCAAACATCTTGAATTGAACCAAAAAGATCACAAGTTGGTTGTGTCGGACTTACCGTTGCAAATGAATTATCTGAATTATTATCTAACCCATTAACCGAAACATTTAATGCAGTTCCGCAATCTTGATTAGCAACTGCAGGTGGAGTAACAGCAGCACAAGTTACATTCATTGTAAATGCTCCAACACTTCCAACATTGTATCCTTCAACAGTGATATAGTATGTTGTTGTACCATCAGATGCAAAACTAGTTTTTGAATTCAATGTATTTGAAACACAAGTATTATCATCATCATTTGCCGCAACTAAAGTTAAATTACCAGATGTTCCGGTATATACTAAAACTGAGGTATCATATGACGAACCACAAAGATTAACTGTAACTGTTTGTGCTGAACCATTTCCTGTAAACGAATACCAAAGATTTGGAGCATCTAAATCAGCACCAAAACCATCAGGAGCACTATCTTCATCTAAAGTTACTGAAGAAGATGTGTCACCTACATAGATGTTACCACAAGTAACTGCAATTGGTGTTGCAAAATTATCATTGGTTGGTGCTGGTGGTGGTGTTCCAATACATACATTAAACGTTGAAGATTGTCCTGCTGTTGCAGTCCAAGTGTAAACTCTCACATAGTAGGTTGTACCAATTGTTAAACCTGTAGGATTACTAACATCAGCATCTGAACATGAACCTGCAACTAATGTCAAACTACTACAATCAGCACCATTCCAAAGAGAATGATACATATCTGTTGTTGAACCAGCAGCATTTAATATACTAATTCTATGCGTTGTTGATGTGGCAACAAAAGCAAACCACACATCATCATCTTCTGTTCCGCCGCAAGCCGCAGCATCTTGTGTTGAAGCTGTTGCTCCAAGTACAGTTCCTGCAGTTACGGAACCGCAAAGATAATCTGGATTTACCGTTAATGATAAAGCACCAGAACAATTGTCGTTTGCTGGTGGTGGTGGTGCAGTAACTGTCAAAACGCCACTACCAAACGTAGCTCCATCCCAGAAATTACCGTTATTAGGTGCGTTTGCATTAATTCCTCCATAAAAGTATGCTCCTGTATTAAGTCTAATTCTTGTTGCATAATAATAAGTTCCTGGGGCTAAAGTTGCACCTATAGTTGCTTGATATTCATCATTGTTTCCTTCTTGAGTTTCAACATTAAAAGTTGCTGCGGTCCAATTGGTCCAAGTATTTGGATTTGTGTTAGTTGCACTTGTTCCTAACCAAACTTGAATTCCTGGAGCTTGTCCAGAAGTAACATTTGTCAAACCTCCTTCATAAACTTGACTATAAGCAGTAAAATTTGTTCCTTGTACAATAGATGCTGTTGGTGGCCATTGTAAATTTGCATAATCTGGCGCGTCTGGAGACACAATACCACAAGTTACACTTTTTATTCTACAAGTGGATTGTGCAGCACAAGTTGCGTCTAAATGGGTATAAAATCTAATATTTCCAGCTACAGTTGAAACCCAAGTTACCGTTCCTATTCCAAAAGCTGCAGCAGTTGCACCAGCATCAGTACTAATTGTAATAACATCAGTAGCTATTGAACTTCTAAAAACATACGTTTGACCAAGCGCTACAGTTACTAAAGAATACTCACTAGCATATCCACAGGTAGTAACATTTTGTACTGTGAAACCATCACAATTTGATGTATTTAAGGCAAATGGTGTTCCATCTGGTCCAGGCCATTGTCCATTAACCGAAGTTAAACACTGTGAATAAGACCAAAAAGATCCTAATAAAATTAAAATTAATAGAGTAATTTTTTTCATCATTTTTAAGTTATAAAAGTTAATTGGTATAAATATACTCATATTTCAAAAATCCGCAAATATAATTAGCAGATTTTTTTTATTTTAAATTATAACATTCATTTAAATACTTGGAACTAAAATCATTTCGTTAGCTTCAGCTGTATAATCAACTCCCTCAAAACCAAAGCCAAAAAGATTTAGAAAATCTTGTTTGTACCCTGCTAAATCTCCAATTTCGGTCAGATTTTCAGAAGTAGCTTTTTCCCATAACGTTTTTATCCTTTCTTGAACATCGTCTCGCATTTCCCAATCATCAATTCTTATTCTTCCTTTTTCATCAGTAGGAATTTCTTTTCCTGTGTAAAGTCGTTGTTCAAATAGTCGTTGGATTTGCTCAATACATCCTTCATGAATCCCTTCTGCTTTCATTATTTTATATAACAATGAAATATATAATGGAATTACCGGAATAGCCGAACTGGCTTGAGTTACTAGAGCTTTGTTTACAGAAACATACGCTTTTCCATTAATTGATTTTAGACTATCTCTAATTTTAAAAGCGGTTGCTTCTAAGTCGTCTTTAGCGCGACCGATAGTTCCTTTTCTGTAAACGGCTTCAGTCACTTCTGGACCAATGTAAGAATACGCTATTGTTATTGCGCCATTGGCCAAAACTCCAGCACTTTGTAGTGCGTCAATCCACATGGCCCAATCTTCGCCTCCCATTACTACCACAGTATTGTCAATATCTTCTTGGTTTGCTGGCTCAATGGTAACTTGAGAAACA
>B570J29619_1000059_pt1 | contig 11291 bp, 7 predicted proteins | sample LakMenEpi03Oct11_FD_29619 | JGI IMG/M metagenome (IMG submission 29619)
ATGGATCGATTGGTTTGTGGTGATGTAGGTTTTGGAAAAACAGAAGTGGCTATTCGTGCCGCGTTCAAAGCGGTGGATAATAGCAAACAAGTGGCAGTTTTGGTACCAACAACTATTTTGGCCTACCAACATTACAGAACTTTTACCGAACGATTGAAGGAAATGCCCGTTCGTGTGGGCTACTTAAATCGTTTCCGAACTGCAAAAGAAAAGCAAATCACATTGGAAGAATTGGCTTCTGGAAAATTGGATATTATTATTGGCACGCATCAATTGGTGAACAAAAATGTAAAGTTCAAAGATTTAGGATTATTGATTGTGGATGAAGAACAAAAATTTGGTGTCAACGTAAAAGACAAACTCAAAACCATAGCAGCCAATGTTGATACGCTGACGTTAACCGCAACACCTATTCCGAGAACGCTTCAGTTTTCATTGATGGCAGCAAGAGATTTATCGGTTATTACAACAGCACCACCAAACAGGTATCCCATCGAATCTCAAGTGGTAAGTTTTAATGAAGAGTTAATTCGCGATGCGATTTCGTATGAAATTCAACGCAACGGACAAGTTTTCTTTATCAATAATCGCATTGAAAACATCAAAGAAATTGCCGGAATGATTCAGCGATTAGTTCCCGATGCTAGAGTTGGCATTGGTCATGGCCAAATGGAAGGCAACAAACTAGAAGAATTGATGCTGCGTTTTATGAATGGTGAATTTGATGTTTTGGTAGCCACCACCATTATCGAAAGTGGTTTGGATGTCCCCAATGCCAATACTATTTTCATCAACAATGCCAATAATTTTGGCTTGTCCGATTTGCATCAAATGCGAGGAAGAGTTGGTAGAAGTAATAAGAAAGCGTTTTGTTATTTTATTTGTCCGCCCTATTCGATGATGACCGAAGATGCAAGGAAACGAATTCAAGCATTGGAACAATTCAGCGAATTGGGCGGTGGATTTAACATAGCCATGAAGGATTTGGAAATTCGTGGTGCAGGCGATTTATTAGGTGGCGAACAAAGTGGTTTCATCAACGAAATTGGTTTTGAAACCTATCAAAAAATCATGAACGAGGCCATTGAAGAGTTGAAAGAAAATGAGTTTAAGGAATTGTATCAAGATGACGATGAAGAAGAAAATAAAGAATATGTAAAAGATTTACAGATTGATACCGACTTTGAATTATTGTTCCCAGATGATTACATCAACAATGTTTCCGAACGGTTGAATTTATATAACGAACTGGGTACTATTAAAGAGGAAGAAGGTTTATTGGCATATGAAAAAAAACTTATTGACCGTTTTGGTCCATTGCCGAAAGAAGCCAAAGCACTACTCAATAGCATCCGTATCAAATGGATTGCTGTGCAAATGGGAATTGAAAAAATCATCATGAAACAAGGAAAGCTAATTGGTTATTTTGTGGGCGATCAGCATTCGGATTATTACAATTCAAAGCAATTTAGACAGATGTTACGATTTGTGCATCAACACGGAAACATTTGTAAAATGAAAGAGAAAGAAACTAAAAATGGGTTGCGTTTGCTCTTGACTTTTGAGAATGTGAAATCTATTTCGAGAGCATTAGAGTTTATGGAATTGATGAAACAGTAAAAAATTTACCAGTTATTTTTAATTCGTTTTTTTCAAACACATAGAAACATAGTATTTTCTGAAATTTATAAAGACGTTTCACTTTACTATAGCATATCATAGCTTTGTGAAACTAAGAATTGGTCTATCCAACTCTTCTTCTCTATGTTTCTCCTATGTGGTTTATTTTTTTAATTACAGTTTCAAAACTTTAAAATTCTTTTCCAATTCACCGAAACTCACTTTAAAGAAATAAGTTCCTGTTGAAAACTGTGAAATATCTACCAAAGTAGTCAAATCACTTTTCTTTTGTTGGAAAAGCAATCTACCCTCTACATTATATACTTTCACTTCAGTAATTTGAGCATTACTAGACATGGATACTGTCCCTTTTGTTGGATTTGGAAAATAAGAAAAATCAAGATAATTACTGTCTTCAATTCCTAAAGTTCCTGTGCATGTTATTGTAGCATCCCATCCTGAAGCAACTGTTCCTTGGTCTGAATAAAATATAAAAGTCAATGAACCATCTGAAGCTGTTGAGTTAAAAACGCCAGGATTTGTGGTACCTGTCAAACCATCTGGTGTTAATATAGGAGCTAATTCATCCGCCCCATCAAATATATATAAATAATCCCAATTGTTTTCTAAATTGAAACTTGAAAAAGTAGCTCTTAGTTTTAACCCAGGATTATTTGGCGTCATTGTTCTTACCCAAGACTCCCTATCTGTATAATTTCCTGTTGTCCCTCCTGTATCTGTAAAAGGTACACTCGCACAGAAATTTGTTGCTTTAGTGGCTGCCACAGTAGACCTATTAGAGGGTTCAAAACCGCCGGCACAAAGTGGTCTAACTCTTACCCTATAATAAGTATTAGGTTCAAGTCCGGTTGCTGTATAGGAGTTAGTTGTTACTGTATTCCATTGTGCGTTAGTAGATGAAAACGGCGTTAAAGCCACTTCCCAAGAAGTTGTGGTTCCGGCGTCTGACCAAGTTAAAGAAATAGAAGTTGGTGTTTCGTTTAAAATTATTAATTCAGTAATCGTATTGGAACAGCTAGTGGCACAATCAAAACTCAAACAGGTTTTACTATTTACATTGGCTAATATTAATGCCGATGGTTGTGGCCCAAATCCTTCACTAAAACTAATTCCAACCCCCGAGATTAAATGACAGTAACTCATTATAGTTCCTTTTACGTCCGTTGCCGGAATTGGTCCAATATTGGGGCAGGAAGTTTGAGTTGGTTCAAAAAAACCAGCTTGCTGACCACAACCGTCAATTGGGGTATTGTTACCATTCCAATAACAGCCATGAGTATGCGGCGAGCCTAAAGAATGCCCAAATTCATGGGATATTACTAGAACTGTCCAAGAATAAGTTGGAACTGTTGAAAAACTAAAATTAACATCTGAATAACTATAATTATTTTGAGTACAAAGTGTGTTTAGAAAAGCAACGCCACCCAATGCGCCTGGATCTATACCAACTAATTGTCCCACGTCACCGTCAAAAACAACTCTAGTATCAAGAAATGTATAAAGATAATCACTCGAAACTGTTCCGATTCCTTCATACGGATCCTGTTCAGTCCATATAAAAATTGATTTTAATCCTACTGTAATTCCGTCATTATCAAATAAAGTTTGCACATTATTAAAAACCGAAGTCATCCAATTGGTAGTAGTCGTTGAGTTACTTCCGTTTTGAACATATAAATTATTATCTATTTCAAAATAAAAAGTTGTACATCGATCACTATTCACATTTCTATTTTCTTCAACATCGGTTTGAGTTGATTTTCCACTTTCTTCTACATGACAATCAAAGCCATTTAACACTTTCATTTTGGCATCAGAATAAACAATATAATCCGTTTGATTATTCACTTTATCTAACTTTCCTACAACTACATTACCTAATGTAGAACTCGAAAGTATCCCGTTAAATTCACCGTTGAAAAAATTGAATGAAGAAACAGAATTTGTTTCTCCTTTAATAATACCTCTGTAATGTACTCCTTTTTGATAGCTGATATTTTTTCCTTTATCTGTATCCACATGAAATCCTTCTGCAAAAGGATTTACTTTATACAAAAGAATGGCTATGCTTTGGTTCTGATATGGAATTTCAAGCTCAATAGTTCCGTATTGATTTGTAACAATTTCATTAACTTTTTGCAAATTAATTGTAGCCAATGTCGCTCCGTCTACTACTTTGTTTACTTCTTGATTAATCGTGTTTTGGGTGACTGATAACACAGAAAATGGTCTAAAATTTGCTTTTAAACTCTGCAGTTCCGAAACCTTTACGGCTAACTTATTTTGTGCAAAAAGATGACTTACACAAAGCAATGCTGATAACAGTAGGTATTTTTTAGTCATGATACATAATTTTATACACTGTAAAGTTATTGAAATTCCATTTAAAACAAATATTTTTTAAAAATTTTAAGAATTGTTTTTTAAAAATAAAAAAAGGCATCTTCAAAATGTTCGATTTTAAATTGGTTATTTTCTTTATAAACCGAAATAATATCAAAACGAACTTCGACCTCTAAATCATTTGAAATTACATATTCATTTACCGCTTTTACTAACAATTGTATTTTCTTTGGTTTCACAAAATCCTGTGGTAATCCAAAATCAACTGTTGAACGCGTTTTTACTTCCACCACTGCTAGAATAGTTCCTTTTTGAGCAATAATATCGATTTCCGCTTTCTGAAAAGTCCAATTGGTTTCCAGAATATCATAGCCGTTTTTTTGCAGAAAATCTACAGCTAATTCTTCTCCAAATTTTCCTAATTCATTGTGTTCTGCCATTATTTTTACTTTTTGTCATCCCAGGCACAAGGAAACTCAAATAATTAGATTCCTCGTGCCTCGGAATGAACCTTGAAACAAAAAATGGCTCACTTTCGTTAACCTTCTTTTATAAAGACGAGTTTGCTTCGCCAATTCGAGTATAGCTCTCTTACCCTCCTTCGTCGGAATAACAAAATAGGGTTAAGAATTCATCAAACTCTCAATCTCCTCTACTTCAATAGGAATATTGCGCATCAGGTTAAAAGGTTCGCCTTTGGCTTGTATCACCACATCATCTTCCAAACGAATACCAAAACCTTCGGCTGGAATATAAATTCCTGGTTCTACGGTAAAAACCATATTGGGATGCATGGGTTCATGGAGTAATCCATAATCATGAGTATCCAATCCCAAGTGATGCGATGTGCCGTGCATGAAATATTTTTTATACGCTGGCCAATCGGGGTTTTCGTTTTGCACATCGGCTTTGTCAATAAGTCCTAAACCCAATAATTCTGAAGTCATAATTTTACCAACCTCAAAATGGTAATGTTTCCAAAGATTGCCTACTGTTAACATTTTGGTCGCTTCGTTTTTTACGCGCAACACCGCTTTGTAAACTTCCTTTTGTCTCTCTGTAAACCGTCCAGAAACGGGAACCATTCGGGTCATATCACTAGAATAATTAGCATATTCAGCACCAACATCTAGCAAAATCAAATCGCCTGCTTTACACTGTTGGTTGTTTTCGATATAATGCAACACATTCGCATTATTTCCCGAAGCAATTATTGGCGTATAAGCAAAACCTTTGGAACGATTTTTCAGGAATTCATGCGCAAATTCAGCTTCGATTTCGTATTCCATCACGTTTGGTTTCACAAAATTTAGAATTCTACGAAAACCCTTTTCAGTAATATCACAAGCTTTTTGAATTAAATCAATTTCTTCGCTTTCTTTTATTGACCGAAGACGTTGCAAAATAGGATTTGATTTTTCGACTTTATGCGCCGGATAATTATTTTTCCACCATTTTACAAATCGGGCTTCGCGGGTTTCTGTTTCAATCGTTGCACGATAATGTTCATTGGTGTTAATGTAAATCGTTTCGGCATACGCCATAACCTCTTTCAACGTTTTATGAAAATCTTGCAACCAAATCACCGATTTTATTCCAGAAACTTCAAAAGCTCTTTCTTTAGTCAGCTTCTCGCCTTCCCAAATGGCGATGTGTTCGTTGGTTTCTTTCAAAAATAAAATCTCCTTCAAATGTTCATATGGCGCATCGGGAAAAAGTAACAGGATGCTTTCTTCTTGGTCTACTCCACTTAAATAAAAGATGTCGCGGTGTTGTGCAAATGGCAAAGACGAATCTGCAGAAACGGGATAAATATCATTAGAATTAAAAACAGCCACGCTGTTTGGTTTCATTTGTGCTACAAACTTTGCTCTGTTTTTGATGAACAGTTGACGGTCGATTTGATGGTATTTCATTTTAGATTGTTAGATTATTGGATAGTTAGACAATTCGAAATTATATTTATCAAAAATAATCTTTTTTGCTCACATTTTTTTATTCAACTATTAATGAATAATTTTAGGCAAAATTCATCCCATGAAAAAGGTTTCATTATTCATTTCATTTTTGATTTGTTTTGTTTTATCGGCTCAAGAAAAAAAGCCCTACCAACTTTTCGACAAAAAAGGAAATAAAGTTTCTTATGGAAAATTATTGAAAGCAACCGAAAAAGCACAAGTGGTTTTATTTGGTGAGTATCATAACAACGCAATTGTTCATTGGCTTCAACTTGAATTAACCAAAGATTTAGCCGAAAAGAAAGCTTTGGTTCTTGGTGCAGAAATGATAGAAGCTGATAACCAAAAACTATTAGACCTTTATCTTAAAGGAGAAATCAATCAGAAGCAATTGGACACCACTGCCCGACTTTGGCCTAATTATAAAACCGATTATAAACCACTAGTAGATTTTGCCAAAGAAAACAAATTGCCTTTCATTGCTACAAATATCCCAAGACGATATGCTTCTTTAGTTTCCAAAAAAGGGTTTGAAGCGCTGGATAATTTAACCGATGAAGAGAAAACTTGGATAGCACCATTGCCCATTCTTTATGATGCTACTTTACCCGGTTATGTCGAAATGATGAAAATGATGGGAGATCATACTAGTCCCAATATGCCCAAGGCACAAGCCATAAAAGATGCCACTATGGCTTATTTTATTGAAAAGAATTTACAACCCAATTCTGTTTTCATTCATTATAACGGAACGTATCATTCTGACAGTTATGAAGGAATATATTGGTACTTGAAAAAAACATTGCCAACTCTTGATATCATTACCATTTCCACAGTTGAGCAAAAAGATATAGAAAAAATACTTACTGATAATTATACTAAAGGTGATTATATTCTCGTTATAGATGAAGATGTAACAAAAACATATTGATTTCGTCTTATGTTTTGAAACCAAACCAAAATGAGAAAATTAATTATTCTATTACTATTTACAGCTGCTACAATTTCGTTCTTTTCGTGTAGTAATGATAATTCTTCAAATGAAGAACCAATGTTAATCATCAAATTTAAATTTGATGAAAATCAAACTCGATTAAATAACCTAGGTCAACCATCAACAATCCCTGCTGGAAATGCTGCTCAATCACCAATTTTCAACTCCATTTCTGCTCATTATGTTGAGTTAGCACCCAATGCGAATACCCAAATAGGTCAGGGAACTATTGTATATCATGCTCCGGAAACTACTACTGGTGGAAGTAATGCTATAGATTTCGGTCAGTCAAAAATCGTATCCGAAGGTGAAACTTTTTTAAAAATTCCATTGAGCCAAGTTGCCGCTGGAAGTTATCAATGGATGCGAGTTTCTTTATCGTATCAAAATTATCAAATCAATATTCATCATCAAGGTATAGATTATCCTGGAACTATTGCCAGTTTTGTTGGGTTCAACACTTACATTAGTACTTTTAATATTGGGAACAATATTTTTCCGGTAAACGGTAATAAAGCACAAGGGTATTGGGCTTTTGGACTAAATAATCAGCCCTATTCTTCTTCAGGACAAGCACCAGCAGGAACAACTACGGTTCCAAACCCAATCGAAGCAACTTCTCCAATTCCACGAAACTTAAATTCATGTGTTGTGACTGGAAATTTCTCCAATAATTTAGTCATAAATGGTAATGAAACACGAGATGTAACCATAACCTTGTCACTTTCTATAAACAACAGTTTTGAATGGCATGAAATTACCGCTGACGGAAAATATGAACCATCTATTGGTGAAAATGTTGTCGATATGGGACTACGCGGATTAATTCCTACTTATGTTAAATAATTTCGTTTATCTTTTTAAAACAAAAATTGCCATTTCAATTAATTGATAATCAACAAATGTTAAACTCATTTTAAAATGATTATAAATTAGTTCGAAAAGGTTGTAGTTGATTGCAATTAAGACTATTTTTGTACGTCTTTTTAAATTAATTATTCAACTTATGGCAAAATCTGCACTCTTAAAGTCATCAATCGCAAAAAAATATTGGATGGCTCTTACAGGTTTATTTCTATGCTTATTCTTGACTGGACATCTTGCTGGAAACTTGCAATTATTAGTTCCTGATAATGCGTTAAACTTTAATAAGTATGCGTTATTTATGACGACAAATCCGGCGGTTAAACTCCTTTCATATTTAACCTATGTTTCAATTCTCTTTCATGCCGCTGACGGATTTCTTTTAACTTATCAAAACATTAAAGCCAGACCAATTGGTTACGCCAAAAGTAATCCAGGTGCTAATAGCAGTTTTGCATCAAGAAACATGGCCGTTTTGGGTACACTTATTTTGGTATTTATTGTGACACATATGGTTAATTTTTGGGCAAAAATGCATTTTGATCAAAATATACCATTACATACAGTAACTGTAGAAGTAATGGGTCAAAAACAAGATCTTTACCTTCTAACGAATGGCAGTTATATGCCAACCGCACAAGTAGCAAAATCAAGAGAAGAGGCATTAAAAAGTGGCGTTCCAAATTATATCGAAAACAGAACCGATTTTTATAATGCGCAAGCTAAAGTTAAAGTTGGTGAAGGTTATAAAGATTTATACAAATTAACGGTTGACTTCTTTAAAAGTAAAGGAAAGCTATTTAATGCTATTCCTAATGAAGGTTTACTTTTTACGTTGTTATATGTGCTTGCAATGGGAATTTTGAGTTTCCACTTGCTACATGGTTTTCAAAGTGCATTCCAATCTATGGGTCTAAACAGTTCCTCTTGGATGCCTAAAATCAAATTATTTGGAAAAGCGTTTGCAATAGTAGTTCCAATTCTATTTGCCATTATTCCGCTTTACATTCATTTTTTATTAAAATAATTATTCTCACACATTAGTGAAAAACAATATATTATGAAATTAGACTCTAAAATACCTGAAGGACATATTTCACAAAAATGGACGAATCACAAAGACCATTTAAAACTTGTCGCGCCAAATAATAGACCAAAAATCGACATTATAGTAGTAGGAACAGGACTTGCTGGTGCTTCTGCTGCGGCTTCATTAGGCGAAATGGGCTACAACGTAAAAGCGTTTTGTTACCAAGACTCACCACGAAGAGCACATTCTATTGCGGCTCAAGGTGGAATTAATGCTGCCAAAAATTATCAAAACGATGGTGATAGTACTTTCCGTTTATTTTATGATACAATAAAAGGTGGTGATTACAGAGCTAGAGAAGCCAATGTGCATCGATTAGCAGAAGTTTCATCAAATATAATTGACCAATGTGTGGCTCAAGGTGTGCCTTTTGCACGTGAATATGGCGGATTGCTTGACAATCGTTCATTTGGTGGAACACAAGTACAACGAACATTTTATGCCGCTGGACAAACAGGCCAACAATTATTACTTGGTGCCTATTCTGCACTTTCAAGACAAATAGGATTAGGTAGAGTTCAAATGTTTAACCGTCACGAGATGCTCGACTTAGTAAAAGTAGACGGAAAAGCGCGTGGTATTATTGCTCGTAACTTAATAACTGGCGAATTAGAAAGACATTCAGCACATGCAGTGGTCATCGCTTCTGGTGGATATGGAAATGTGTATTTCTTATCTACAAATGCAATGGGTTGTAATGTTACTGCTAGTTGGAAAATTCACAAACAAGGTGCATTATTTGCTAATCCGTGTTTTGTTCAAATTCACCCAACATGTATTCCTGTTCATGGCACCAACCAAGCTAAATTGACATTGATGTCAGAATCGCTTCGTAATTCTGGACGTATTTGGGTACCAAAGAAAAAAGAAGATGCCGAAGCAATTCGTGCTGGAAAATTAAAACCAACACAAATTGCAGAAGAAGATAGAGATTATTTCTTAGAGCGAAAATATCCTTCATTCGGAAATTTAGCACCACGAGATATTTCCTCAAGAGCAGCTAAAGAAGTTTGTGATGCAGGTCATGGCATTGAGGCAAACGATACCAATGAAGGTGTATATCTAGATTTCTCATCCGAAATTCAAACGAAAGGAAAACAAGCGGCTTACGCTAAAGGAAATCATAATCCAAGCCAAGAAGAAATTACCAAATTAGGTAAGCAATGGCTAGAGGAAAAATACGGAAATCTTTTTGCAATGTATCAAAAGATTACTGATGAAAACCCTTATGAAACCCCTATGAAAATTTATCCAGCAGTGCATTACACTATGGGTGGCGTTTGGGTAGATTATAATTTACAATCCACTATTCCAGGATGTTTTGTAGCTGGAGAAGCTAATTTCTCAGACCATGGTGCAAACAGACTTGGAGCTTCGGCTTTAATGCAAGGTTTAGCCGATGGTTATTTCGTATTACCTTATACTGTTTCTAATTATTTGGCAGACGAAATTAGAACAGGTAAAATTTCTACCGATACACAAGAATTTGCTGATGCCGAAAATAGAGTTGCTTCAACTATCGAAAAATTCATCAATAATAAAGGCTCAAAATCTGTAGATCATTTCCATAAACGCCTTGGCTTAATCATGTGGAACAAAGTAGGAATGGGAAGAAATGAAGCAGGATTAAAACAAGCTATTGAAGAAATAGCAGCTTTAAAAGAAGAATTCTACAAAGACGTCTATGTTCCGGGCAGTAATGACGAATTAAATCCTGAACTTGAAAAAGCACTTAGGGTAGCCGATTTGATTGACTTAGGACAACTTATGGCAATGGATGCACTTCAACGTAACGAATCGTGTGGTGGTCACTTCCGTGAAGAATACCAAGACAGCGAAGGCGAAACACTTCGTGATGACAAAAACTTCTCCTTTGTGGGCGCATGGGAATACAAAGGAAATGATATCAGCCAAGAAGTGCTGCACAAAGAAGAATTAAAGTATGAATTTATTAAAATTGCTGCTAGAAATTATAAATAATTAGAGTTATGGCAACTGGAAAAAACATCAACATTAAACTTAAAATTTGGCGTCAAAAAAACGCTAAAGACAAAGGTAAAATTGTAGATTATAAATTGGATAATGTTTCTACTGACAGTTCGTTTTTAGAAATGTTAGACCAATTGAACGAACAATTAATCAATGAAAAACAAGAACCTGTNGCTTTCGACCACGATTGTCGCGAAGGTATTTGTGGCATGTGTTCACTGTACATCAATGGCCGTGCTCATGGACCAGATACAGGAACAACAACTTGTCAATTACACATGCGTAAATTCAATGATGGCGATACTATTTTTATCGAACCTTGGAGAAGCAAAGCATTTCCAGTAGTGAAAGATTTAGTAGTGGACAGGAGTGCTTTTGATAGAATCCAGCAAGCTGGCGGTTTTGTTTCTGT
>B570J29619_1000064_pt1 | contig 10891 bp, 12 predicted proteins | sample LakMenEpi03Oct11_FD_29619 | JGI IMG/M metagenome (IMG submission 29619)
TGTCCTTTTTTGAGCCAGGAGCTACCAAAGAAGAGTAGTGAAGTGGTTTCGAACCAAAATAAGTATTCAAAGTCATGGGTTGTTGCCCATTCGTTCAAAAAAGGAACCAGCTTAAAAAGCAGAATTAAAATTAGGGAGGCAAAAATGCCAATGCCACATCCTTTGTAAAAATTGTGTGACGCTTTAGTGCCAAAATTGGCTACGGTATCGGTGCGTCTGAAATTCACCAAACACATAATGCCCAATGACACAAAAAACAATACAGCTGCCCCATAATGGATGTATCCTACCGGCTTGTGACTTATAAAGGTTCTAAAATTATCGGTGGTGCAATGCTCTAAATCCATAGGGAAAATGGCCACCAACAGGGCACATATCCCAGCAAAATTGGTCATAAAGCTATCGCCAGGCATCAACTCGCCGGGGCGTTTTTTATAACCTTTAGATATAAAAACAGGAAAAAGGCAACAGCACACAAAGTACCTACAAAGAGTTCGCCCATGGGCGTATAAAAATATTCGCTAATGCTATCTCGAGAATGATTGGTTGATGTATAGTTGCCTTGGCACATCTGCATCAAATTGGGATTTTGGTAAATTTTTAAATTATGAAAGAGCCAATCGCCTATAACAAGCGCAAATGGCAATCCCAATCCGAGATACCCCACCCAGCGTCGCATGCGGTGATACGACATAACCAGATTGTTTTCTTCTGTCATAATTCCTAAATTTTAAATTCCTGCCTACTCAATAATCCTCTTTTCGGCTGCCGAGGGTTTTAGTTGTTATACTACTTTGGCAATTTCAAAGTGCATTCCGTCTTTTCTGCTGAAGTGTCCGCCCCAATAAAAGCCGTTGTTGTTGGCTATTTGTACCAGCTCTCTCACGCTTCCTTTTTGTCCCACTAGTGCGGGAATGGCACCCAGTCGGTTCCAATTGACATTGATATCAAAAGCAGTCCCAAAGGCATGGTTGCTCAACACCGTTTTGCTTCCTCTCACAAAACGCGGGTTATAGGCACCATCCCAAGTGAGTACTTTGTGCAGTAGTCCTGCTGTTTCCCAGTCTTTAAACAGTTTTACAAGTTGGTTGGCTCCCTTTTTATGAAAATAGACGGTGGCTGTTCCTTTAATGGGTATGAGTTGCGGCACCATGACTTTTATGATGTTTTGGCTATCCCAGTTGTTCGTGATTTCTATGTTCTCTGGGTTGCCGGGTAATGGCTTTGATTTGAATTTTAGGGTGCCAAATACCACGGCACGTTCGGCATTCGAAACTAATGGCGGAAAGTTGGGTTTGCTTGGAAAGTTTTCGCTGCTAATGTCGGTTCGGGTATCGGTTATGAGTCCAAATCCCAATTGCATGGCGCGTCCTATAGAAATGTTGCCCACGACACCATCGGGTTGAAGTCCTTGTTTTTCTTGAAACGCTATGGTTGCGGCATGGGTAATCGAATCAAATTTGCCTGTTACCTGTCCGTGATAATGTCCTTGCCCCATTAAGAAGTATTGCCATTTTTTTACATCGTTGTTTTCAACGCCCAGTTTTAATAGTTTCATACCATTCAAATTAAATTGTTGCCTACTCTAGTTCCTCTTTTCGGCTGCTGAGGGTTTTAGTAAACCTGCCCTTATTAAATAAATACCACAATATTTTTTTCGGGCAGGAGTCCTAAGTCAACTTTTTAACTAACCAAATTCTATTAATTTGACAGGTCAAAGTACTTGAATAGAATCCAAAAAAAAATCACCACTAATGGTGATTTTTTACTGTTTTATTGGGTTGTATTCTTACATGAAGTCGTATTTGCGTTCTATGGCAAACCGAAAGAACTCATTTTTACCTTTGATGTTAAACTTTTTGATGATGTTTTTGCGGTAGGTATCCACAGTATTTTTTCCAATGCAAAGGATATCGGCTATTTCTTGTCTACTTTTTTTAGGACGAGACAATATTTATCATCCTGTAAATTTAATACAGTATTGAAAATATCATATTCGGTCCCATCATAGGTTGTTTTCCAATAAATTTCAATTTCATCCCGGCTACCGCACGAATCCTTTCGTGTGGTTTTTTGAATTAATTTATTTCGCATTATCACTAATTGTAATTGCTACTCATTGATAACTTTTTTCAAATTTCAAATTTATTAATACCATCCACATTCCACGAGAAGAGATTCGAGCGGGAGCAGGGTGGCTATGCTTTATTTTTTATTCTCTATATAATTTATCAATTCTTCAGAAGGCAAAAAGAAACTTTTTGAATACTTTGGTGGCGGAAAAAAATAAAAGAGCACACCAATTTTACATTCTAAACTATCACCTTTTTGTTTAATTAATTCAATTGTTTCTTTATCGGTTACAGTACTTGGCTTGTAAATTTCATTATTTCTACCAATTGATATTAAAGTTCTGTAGAAGAATCTATTTTTTTCCTTTCTTACTAAAAGTTTATGTTCAAATTTTTTTGTGTAATATCTTGGGTCATACTCTAAAATAATTTCATTATTCGTCTGATTAGGAAAAGTTAAATCATTATTTGAAATTGGACAGATAAAGCCATATCTAACGACACCCGTTTTATTTCCATATTCTTCCAAATTTTTATTTGATGAAAAAAATATAGAATCATTTTTTATATATTCAAATTTAAACTCTATTGGTATTGTTCTGTTGCAAAATTTAAAGTATAAATAAATCAAGAACGGTATTGCTATAATTAAATATCTCTTTTTCATTGTCTATTGAGATATGTATTAATATTATCGTATAAGAAATCAGATGCGCTCAACAAGTAAGTGCTAAGTATTTCAGTAAACATTTTTCCAGCAAATCTGTGTTGGAATTCTGTTTTAAAATTAATTGTAACATCATTACTATTAGGTTTCCATTGCCCATCTCATAAACTTTGTAAATTAATATTTATTGCAATTCTCTTTTTAAATCTTCTGTAGAAATTTGAGCTACTACTTTACGATTTTTACCTTTGGTAGTAAGCGATATTATACCATCGTTGATGTCTATGTTTACAATCATTCGGCTTTCTAACTTGGTTACTCTGTCGGCAAGTTTAGTATCGCTTTCAGCAGTTCCTAGACCTAATTTAGCATCGTTTGCCACCAATTTTTTAACAGTTTGAGTTTCGCAAGTGTCTAATGTTCTTAGGCATCTGCAAAGGTTCGTAAGCATTGGGTGATTCTTGTAGTTGCTCTGCCTGTTAATGCTTTATCACATTCTTGAATGATGGCTGTTACTTCATTTCTTACTGATGGATGAAGTTTTGCGATGCGGTTTTTTGTTGGTGTGTCCATAACTATATATTAAAATTATTATTTTAACTTATTAATAGAGTCTTTTTTTATTTCTTTTAAACCAAAATATTCTAAAGGGCCTCCAATTTTTTCCTCTAAAATGATATTGCCAATGAATGTATCTGAATCAGATTCATTGTATCCCTCTCCTTCTGAATCTATTGGCCAACAAACATAAACAGCTAATCTATATCTACAATAAATGTGATATTCGTCTGATGTGTTTACAAAAGGTACAAACATTATCACAAATACAACAATAAAAATTGTAACATAGACAAAAATTTTTAATTTTCTTCTCATAATTAATAATTATCTAAAGTTTTGAATTCTGCTTTTATCAACTTAAAATAATCAATTAACTCGCCTAACTTATTTAACTCTGATTTGTCATTAAAATCAACCTCTTTTTTTGAGTTTAGTTTTCCTTTACGGAATTGAAGGTCGTGCATTAATAAAATAACCTTTCCTTTTGTCATTCCCTTATCATCATTTAGTTGAAATGGTGAATCATAAACTAAATCTAGTATTTCATCTTTAATCTCCTCAACTGATTGCACAGGTTTATCATAATTGATATATTCTTTGCTATACAAATCAAAAAAAGGATCAGTGTCTTCTAAATTATCATACCTGATTGTCTTTTTGTCAATTTTATCTTTGATACTATTCTTTATTAAATCATTAGATCTTGGATTTGCCATTTTCCACTCGCAATCCCATCCAAAAATATTATATGTTTTTCCCATTGCTTCTGCTTCTTCTTTTGTATCTTGTTTCGGAAGTTCAATATTATTTAATCTGTTGGTATATTTTATGTCGATAATTCTGTCTTTTATATACCAAGTGTTAGTTCCTGGGAATCTAGCTAATACTTTTTTTTGATTTTTTGATTTTAATTGATAGTCTGAATATCCACTAGTTAAAGGATTTGCTTTTCCTAGTGCTAATGCTAAATAGTAAAGTATTGTATTTCTTGACTTAACAAAATCATTCACAACTGTTCTTCTTATTTTTGTACCATTAGTAACTTTAATTACAACACCACCATCTCTATAGAATGAGTTATAAGATTCATTTGCATGAGAATAAGAGTGATTTCCAATAGTATGATTTTCATAAATATCTTTTAATAATTTTAAACATAATGTTTTATCTCTTTTATAAAAAGATTCAATTCTTTTACCTATCAAGAAAAATGTAGCTTTTATTTTTTTTTCTTTTAGCAGTTCGAGAATTTCCTCTGTACCTTGTTCTAATCCATCATCAAAAGTTAAATAAATCTCTCTTTTTATATTATCATCAGAGTTATGTTTTTTTATATTTTCAATGCTTGATTTTTTCTTTTTTAACTTTTCTACCTCTTTCCTTTTATCCCCAATCTTTGCCAGTCTATCAAATTTTGGGTCGAGTAGCATACCTTTTGCTCTAAATTCTGCTAATTTTTCGCTGGTCATATTCTTCTGATATTTAAAAAAGTGTATGAACTGGTTTTCAGTTAATACACTTTGTAATATTAATACTTATTGCAATTCTCTTTTTAAATCCTCTGTAGAAATTTGGGCTACTACTTGACGGTTTTTACCTTTTGTAGTAAGTGAAATTTTACCATCGTTGCTGTCTATGTTTTCAATCATTCGGCTTTATAACTTTGTTACTTCATTACGCACTGATGGATGAAGTTTTGAGATGCGGGATTGGGTGGGTTTGTCCATTTGTTAATTATTTTTTGACTTAAATTCAAAAATTGTATCTGTTTTTGATTTATAAGAATATTCTATTGGATTAGCATTTATTAAGACAGTATCAATTATAGGCATAATTTCAAATCTAATAATATAATTTTTTATTTTATTTTCATCTTTTTTTATTTTTTTTACTTTATTAATTATTTCAAAAGCATCATTAGAAAATTTTTGTTTATTTATATTTTTCATGCTATCATTAATCCTTATATTTACTATATAATCATATTTCTTATCAAAAATTTTAACTGGATAATAAATAATTTCTTCTCTATTTATTTTATAACAATTTTTATAAATTAATTTGATTGAATCTAATATTTTTAATTCTTTAGCAGAATGTGGCATCTTTTTTAAATCTTTTGTACTCATAATTGGTAAGTGAGCTAAAAAATAAAGTAACCCTGAAATAAAAACAATTATTATGACTAAATATAATTTAACAAACCAATGTTTAAAATATTTTGAAATCAAATATAATGTTAATACTATATATAAAACTAAAAATAATATTGGCAAAAAACTATTTTGCACTGACTTAAAATATAAATATTTGTAACAATAATATCCATTTGCAAATATTAAGACTATATAAGAAAATATTATACTAAAACGCTTTAATGTATTCATTTTTGGATGTTTTTAGTCCTAAATTAAACTCTAAAGACATGTAAATAATTCCATTTTTCATTAATAAATCAAATTTTGATTTATTATTATTTATAAGTTCATATACTTGATGTTCTTTTGCCCCACCCCAAGACGGTAAAGAAATAGTTTTTAATGGTCTAAATTTAAGTTCGTTTAAGTCTTCAAACCAATACCAAACGAAATCTTTTCGTTTAGTATAATCGTGTCCATACATATCATCTTTTGGATTTTCAACAACACACGCATTTTTTATTCCTTTCATTAATGGTCTGTCATCAAAGTTTTTATATTTTAAAACAGGGTCAGGATTAATATCAATTTGAAATGTTATCTCTGGATAACTTAATTTAAATCCATTTATATCTGCTGGTGAAAAGTGGATAACTTTAATGATATTAAGTTTCATTTTATTAAAAAAACTTAACATTCCTTCTGCATAAGCCCCTCCCATACTATGAGAAATAACAATAATCGGTCTAGTAAAGTGATTATCTTTGTCCTTATCAGTCATCATTTCTTCCCATAAGTTAGATTTATTGTTAGTTAATCTATCCTTTGCAAAATTATAACCATTGTTAAAACGTTTTGTTCCACTACTGAAAGCAGTATCCGCACCATTAATAAAAATTTGTTGGTTTAATCTCGTTTTAAAATAAGTTGCTGAAAGATTTTTAAAATCTTCATATTGCTTATCTTCCCAATACTCTCTAAGAACACCTGGATTTGACAAATCACTTCTTGTGTTATAGTATCCATTTACAAAAATTATCAAAGGAGGAGCAATTCTTAAATTAGATAAAATGCTAACATCTTTGATAGGTTTTTCTAGCCAAGCATAAACTCTTATTTGCGAACCTTTTATTTTTGGAATTTTCCAATTTAAAGATACCCCCATTTTGCCAACAGCACCAATCCCTTTTTGATTAATAGGTATTATTTCTTTTTTATCATCAATAGAATACCCCCATTTAATACTTGAAACTATTTCTCCTAAAATAAAATCAGTTCTATTAAATTTTGTTACCTTATATTGGAACGTTTTGTCAGAGTAGACTTCATTTGGTCCTATTATTTGAGTAATTAATATTTTGCTATTTTTTTTCTCCTCTCCTTTTGCTTTCTTTTTATCACCAATTTGAGCTAAGCGGTCAAATTTTGGGTCGAGGAGCATACCTTTGGCTCTAAATTCTGCTAATTTTTCGCTGGTCATAATTTTTATGTTTTAGAAAAGTGTATGAGCAATAAAATGCTCATACACTTTGTAAAAATACTACTTATTGCAATTCTCTTTTTAAATCTTCTGTAGAAATTTGGGCTACTACTTGACGGTTTTTACCTTTTGTAGTAAGCGAAATTTTACCATCGTTGATGTCTATGTTTTCTATCATTCGGCTTTCTATCTTGGTTACTCTTTCGGCAAGTTTAGTGTCGCCTTCAGCTGTACCTATACCTAATTTAGCATCGTTTGCTATTAGTTTTTTAGTAGTTTGCGTTTCGCAAGTGTCTAATGTTGGCAAACCTGTGGCATCTACAGCAACGCCACTTTTTTGCAATGCTATAAGATTTGTTGGTAGTGTAGTGGTCCAAGTTTCTTCTACGGTGTATTCTTGTTCTTTCAATTCGTCTACAATAGAAAGATACAAAGGATTTCCGAGAACTGGCATTTGTCCACCATTCCAAATTTGACCAAATGCCATATAGTGCATTACGGCATCTTCAAAACCAGGTTTTACAGTTACAATTACACGAGCCATACCAGATTGCATAAAGCTACGGAAAATGGCATCGTTGCTTTCAAACTGGTACAAATCTTTCCATTCGTCTTTGTTTGCCCAATAGTAAGGATAGAAATTGTAACTGATTAAATTCCACTCAAAAGCCTGTTCCATAAATTTTGCAAAGCTTCCGTAATCGTCCATTTTCTTATCCAAGTTTACTTGAAAGTTGGTAAATGAAGCATTGGTGTCATACATTGGCAAACCAAATTGTTTGTAATTAGTAGCACTTGTTGAATGGTCTAATAAGTATGAAATACAATTTTGTCGTAATACATTTTGTTCAATTTGACGGTAGAATAAAGGATTACTGTCAATAATTTGAACACCTGTTGCTTTAGCTTCGGCAATAGATTGGTTGTATTCTAGTAATTGATTGTAATATCCTTTTAGAATGGCTTCAAAGGTTTCTTTTCGCCATTTTTCAATTTCTTCTGGGTCAATTTTACAAAGTACATTAATTGTAATGTTAACGGTGTGATAGTTTGTTATTGAAATTGCTACTGGAACTTCATCAAAATATTTTTTGATAGTAAGAAATGGTGTATTGTCAATTCTTAATGGTACGGAATTAAAAGTAATATCACCAATACTAACCAGTACTCTTTTATCCCAACCTCCATTACTTCCTACAATCATACCTGTAATATTAGCATTGGCTTTTTCTGAATAGTAACCATCAGGAACTTTTATAGTCATAGTTTTTGTTGATCCAGTATTTGTATTTTGAGAAAAATGCTCAATAGATTTACCTACATACATTTCTTGTTTTGGAAATTGATTTACATCTGCATTGTATTTGGAAGCTAATAACTGGTAATTATTTTCATTAATAGCACCAAAACTTGGATAATTTATTCTTGGGTCAATTGGTTTTTCAATCGTGGTAGAATTTATATTACTTTGACTTACTGCAATACCCAAGCGATGTAGTTTGCTTGGCTGTGGAATCATGAACTCATACATCAATCGTTTACCATAATTATAAATTTGATTTTTGTAAATGGCATTAATGAACCTGAAAACACCTGATACGTGTTCACCGCTTTCGGTATTGTCAAAAATATGTGTATTAACCTCTGTAAATTCATCGGTAGTTTTTACCGTTTTTTCATTCTTTACTCTTGAAACGATACGCTCCATTGCTCGTTGTGTAATTTCTTTGGCTTGGTTTACCGCTTGCCTGTTACTTTCTTCTTTAGAAACATTGGAAGCGTAACTTGCACCAGCATCTAAAGTTGTGTTTCCCCAAGATGATTTTACATCAGCATAAGCTGCAAATTGTTTTTGCTCTTGCATCAATTTTGCAACTTCTGTTTGCATTTCAAAACGTTCGGTAGTAGCTGTGTCAATAACTTTTTCGGTTTCTATTTCGTTACTTTCAGTTTCTATCACTTGGGTTTGGTGAAATTTTGTAGTGCTTTTTTCTCTTAATTCACGAGCCATCACATTTTCAATATGAGCTACTTCACCAACTTCATATTTACAGATTTTTGAAACTACTTTTTTATAATCGGCAATTCCTAATTGTCTATACCCAAAAGCATTTGGAATAAATGAGTTATCATCGGTGTTATCGTTTCCACCTGTATTAGTTCCTCCTTTGATTTCTAATTTACCTAAAGGTGAACAGCTCAATAAACTGAAAGGACTTACTTCAAAAGTATAAGTTTGTCCATTAGTAAAAATAATGTAACCTGATATTCCTGTTACAACGCCGTTAATAGAAAACGGCAAGTCATTGTTATACATATTACTCAAAGTCAGTACATTTCCATTAAAAGACTGATTAAAATAACCGCTGGTGCCTGAACTTCCATTACTGTAATGCAAATGATAAATAAACTGCTGAACAGTGTAGTTGGAATTAGGGAGTTGGATGGTCATATATGGACTTACATTACCATTAGCCAAACGATTGGTGCAAATTCGAAAGGTAAAATCATTTGATTGTATTATATTACCTTTTAAAGCAATAGCAGTATCTCCGAAAGCGAGTACTTGCTCTGAGATTTGTGTTTTCTCAACAATTTTTTTATGCGTTGTATTTAATTTATTTTCTAAATTTTGTTTGAGTTCATTAAAAGTTTTTACTTTTGTTAAATCTAGTTGATTAGAAAGTTCAACAAAACTATCTTCAGAAAGTTTTTCTCTCAAAGAATTAATTTCAGATTCTTGGGAAAAATTAAACACAAATTCAGGAAGTTCAGGATAATCAATATCTGGTTGGTTACAAATATCATCAGGATTGTAATTTTCATCTTTCGGCTTTTCGCAAAGTCTTCTTTGTGCTTCTTTGTATCTTTTTTGATAATCTATAATGGCAGGTTTTATTTGCTCTTGATACGCTTTTAATTCTTTATTGTATGCTTCTTCGTAAGCCTTATATTGTTCTGTTTCTATATTTTTGAGTTCTGATAAAAGATATTCTATGTTTTCAGAAGTAATTTTGGCTTCTGCTACTTCTTTTGCTTCCAACATTTCCTGCGGAATAAATCCTGCTAATTCTTTTTCTCTTTCGGCAACTTTTTGATTAGTTGAGTTATTGCCTGAAGAAGTTATATTTTCTTCAAATAATTCTACTGGTAATACCACTTTTGCCGATACCAACTGTTTAGCTATTTCAGCTTCAAATCCCTTTCCTATAAAAAAGGATTTATTTTTAAGGATATTATTAAATACAAGCAGTTGGATAATTGCTTCTTTCACATAGAAACTTTTTTGAGTAAGTACTTGATGAAATAAATTATCCCAAAGATTTAGTTCAAATGTTGGGTCTAAAAGATCAAGTCCATTAATTTTTTCTCCTAATTCTTTTGGGTCTAAAGTGCTTTTGTTTCTGGCAATCCAATCGGCTAATTTAAAATAATCTGGATTGATTACTTCAATTGCTTTTTCATCTTCAAATGTAGAAATATTTCCTTCTGCCGAGCGCATAGCATCCCATTTGGTTGTGTTAGTGTCTTTGTTCATTACTGCATTGAAAAATGCACCAGTTTGACTGTCAGGATGAAAAATAAAACGTTTGTTTTGATTTTCTTTTTTAGTAAGTTCTGCGCTTCGCAGACTTACAAAACGAAATAGTGTCGTTTGGTTGTTGATTTCTTGATTTTTCATAAATTTTGCTTTTTATTAAAACGTTATTTTTTTTATTATTTTTTTTTATTAGTTTGTTGCTTATGGTTTTGGATAGGACTATAATATTTATCAAAATATTCTATCCCTTTACTTTTTTGTTCCCTTTCAATAAAATGATTCTTAAATATTTGCTAGCAGTTGTTTCTTTTAACTAAACAAAACTTTATATTAGTACAGGTCAAAGTACTTGAATAGAATCCAAAAAAAAATCACCACTAATGGTGATTTTTTACTGTTTTATTGGGTTGTATTCTTACATGAAGTCGTATT
>B570J29619_1000066_pt1 | contig 10578 bp, 10 predicted proteins | sample LakMenEpi03Oct11_FD_29619 | JGI IMG/M metagenome (IMG submission 29619)
TGTGCTGCTGCAATGTGTGTCCGCCGGGGGTGTTACTGTCAATAATGAAAGCGTCATTAGTTGATTGTGCAACATTTACAAACAATTGCGGAAGATTATTTACTTGAGTGTAACTATTTCCTAAAAACAATACTCGCTTGCTTTGAGAGAAAGCACAAATGTTTAAAAATAATGTAATTATAATAATTTTTTTCATTTATTAAACCATTAAACTTTTAGTAGTGTAAACATAAAACAATTTAGATTCTAATAATAGTTTTTTTACTTTCTAAACATTTTACTCAATACCCCAAACACACCTCGAATAAAAGTAGCGCTGGTAACCACTTTCACGACTGATTTTCCAATGACTTCAGTGGTGCTTGGTTCGCTGCTTTTTCTTTTTGCTTCTTGTTGGGTTTCTTGTGCTGCTTCGGCTTGTTGATTGGCGGCTTCTATTTTTTTGGTTAACAATTCATAAGCACTATCGCGATCAATTTCTTCAGAATACTTTTTAACTAATTTTGATTTGGAATTGATTTCAGCAATTTCTGTGTCGTTTAAAATATCCATTCTGCTCATTGGCGCGCGCATCATAGTAGCAGCTAGCGGTGTTGGAATTCCTTTTTCGTTTAAAGCGGTTACAAAAGCTTCTCCAATTCCGAGCGAAGTCAAAACTTCGGCGGTTTTATAGTAATCAGACAGCGGATAATTTTCGGCAGTTTGTTTGATAGCTTGTCTGTCATTAGCTGTAAAAGCACGTAAAGCATGTTGGATTTTTAAACCTAATTGTGCTAAAACACTTGCTGGAACATCCATTGGATTTTGCGTTACAAAATATACACCAATACCTTTCGAACGAATTAACTTGATGATGGTTTCAATTTGGTTCAACAAAGCATTACTGGCTTCATTAAAAATCAAATGGGCCTCGTCTATAAAAATTACTAATTCAGGTTGTTCCACATCCCCTTTTTCGGGCATTTGCTGATAAATTTCTGCTAATAAGCTCAACATGAAAGTAGAGAATAATTTGGGTTTATCTTGAATATCCGTTAACCGAATAATATTCACATATCCATTTCCGTTTTCATCAATGCGCATTAAATCATCGATTTCGAATGATTTTTCGCCAAAGAAAATAGCACCACCTTGTTGTTCAAGTTCAATAATCTTCCGCAGAATAATTCCGGTTGTTGCCGTAGAAATTTTACCGTAATTTTCGGTAATTTCATTTTTCCCTTCTTCTGTAATGTAGTTGATGACCTTTTTAATGTCTTTTAAATCCAACAAAGGCATTTGGTTGTCATCACAATATTTAAAAATAACGGCAACTACTCCAGCTTGGGTGTCATTTAAATCAAGAATTCTCGAAAACAATACTGGACCAAATTCCGAAACTGTGGCACGCAATCGAACACCATCTTGTTGTGATAATGACATCAATTCTACAGGAAAACTTTGAACAGAAAATGGAATATTAAGTTTAGCATGACGTTCAGTTATAAAAGGTTTTTCTTCTCCTTCTTTGGCAATTCCCGAAAAATCACCCTTGATATCCATCATCAACACTGGAATTCCAAAGGATGACAATTGTTCCGATAGTACCTGAATAGTTTTTGTTTTTCCAGTTCCTGTAGCGCCGGCAATTAAACCATGACGGTTTAACGTTTTTAAAGGCACTTTTACAAAAGTATCAGCTACAGCTTCTCCATTTAAAATTGCTCCACCAAGGACAATACTTTCTCCTTTGAAGGTGTAATTTTCGTTAATGTGTTTCGTAAAATCAGTTACTGTTGCCATTTGTTATTTTTTTATTGGATTAAAATATAAAGTTGTTGCAAATTACTATTTTTTTTGAAAGCAAGAAATGTTAATTTATTTTTATCTTATTGTTAAATAAAAATTTAAAATAATTCAAAAAAAGTTTGACTAAAAAATACATTTTCAATGCTTTTTGCGTTATAGTATTAAATACTCATTAAAACCATAAAAATCAGCCCTATTTTTGTGTATTATTTAATGTTTGTATGTATTCATAAAATCGCACTTTAGAGTAGAATTAATACGTTAAAGTATAAATAGTAAAAAAAGTTTTTTTATATCAACTAAAAAATTAAATTTGCCCTCAATCAAGTTTATTAACAACTAAAACTTATAAATTAATTAAAACTATTAAAATTTAAAAAAATGGCAAACGTTAAAAAAGAAGGTGGTTCAAACCTTGGAGGAATGATTTCAGGTATCATTATTGTAGCATGTGTTCTTGTAGGGTATTTAATTTGGCAATTTGGAATGGGTCATCCTTCTAATTTTGATGGAGGAGATCCAGAAAAAGGGCATCCATTAAACACTTTAGGAATGGTTTACAAAGGTGGATTTATAGTGCCTGTTTTATTAGGCATGTTCTTAATGGTAATAGTTTTTTCATTTGAAAGATTTTTTGTTATTTCTAAAGCTTCTGGAAAAGGAAGTCTAGATGTTTTTATGAAAAAAGTTCAAGGAGATATTAAAGACGGAAAAATAGAGGACGCAATTAATGTTTGTGACAAACAACAAGGTTCAGTGGCAAATGCAGTCAAATCTGCTTTAGTTAAATATCAAGAGGTTAAGAAAGAAGGGTTTACCAGTGAAGAAGCCACTGAGACTATTCACAAAGAAATTGAAGAAGCAACATCGCTTGAGATGCCAATGCTAGAGAAAAATTTAACTATACTTTCTACGCTTGTTGCTTTAGGAACATTGGGTGGATTATTAGGAACAGTTTCTGGGATGATTAAAGCGTTTGGTGCTTTGGCTTCTGCCGGAACTCCTGACCAAGCTGCTTTAGCGACTGGTATCTCTGAAGCTTTGATTAATACAGCAACTGGTATTGCAACTTCTGCATTAGCAATTGTAACCTATAATTTCTTTACTTCTAAAATCGATACTTTAACCTATTCTATTGACGAAGCGGGTTCAACTATTGTGAATACCTACAGAAAATTTAGAGGAAGTCTAAAATCATAATTAGTTTTATTCTAAATAAATCTTAAAAAAAATTGAATAATGGCTAAAGTAAAAATGTCCAAAAAATCAACAACCATCGACATGACGGCGATGTGTGATGTGGCTTTCCTTTTGCTTACGTTCTTTATTTTGACGGCAACGGCTAAAGTGCCCGAACCGCTCCCTGTAGACACCCCATCATCAACAGTACAAACTAAATTGCCTGATACTGATTTGGCAATGTTAACAGTCGGAAAAAGTGATGGAAAAGAGCAAGTCTTTTTTGGAGTTAAAGGTAAAGAGATACGTATGGCAACTTTGGATTATATGGCTCAAAAATATAAAATGACTTTCACAGACCAAGAAAGAACTCAATTTTCATTAGTTGATGAATTTGGAGTTCCAATCGAAGGATTGAAACAGTTATTATCTATGAAAAGTGCCGATAGAGCCAAAAAAGGAGTTCAACCAGGAATACCTTGTGACTCCCTTAACAATCAATTACAAGATTGGGTACAATACGCAAGAAAAGCAAATATAGATGTTAACCAAAAAGAACTTCAATTTGCAATCAAAGGCGATGCTAAAGAAGAATATCCTCAAATCAAAAAAGTGATGGATATTTTACAAGACCAAAAAATCAATAGCTTTAATTTAGTTACGGGTTTAAGAGGAAAAGATTATTAAAATTAATAATACAGAATATGGCTGAATTAGGAAATAGTGGCGGTGGCGGTGGTAAAAAAGACGGTAAAGTTAGAAGTAAAAAATCAGATCCAAGGGTAGATTTAACAGCCATGGTAGATTTAGCATTTTTGTTGATTACCTTTTTTATGTTAACCACATCGTTATCAAAACCTCAATCTATGGATTTGGGCTTGCCTGACAAAGAAGATAAAAAAGAACCAGAAAAGGATATCAAAGTAGATCAAAGAAGAACCATGACTATAATTATGGGTGATAATGATAAAATCAAATGGTATCACGGACTTTTAGAAGCTCCTGAAGCAAATGGTAAACCAACGGATGCCCAGTATGGTAAAAACGGGTTAAGGAAAGAAATTTTAAAGAGAGTGGTTTCTATACCTCAAGTAACAGGTGATAAAGAGAAAGGTTTAATTGTAATTATTAAACCATCTAAGAAATCTACTTACAGAAACTTAGTGGATGTTTTAGATGAAATGGCAATATGTAAAGTTCCAACTTATGCAATTGTAAATGATATTACACCTGAAGAAAAAGTCCTCATTGAGGAAATGAACAAATAATCCAATGTTAATCAAAAATATACTAAAAAATGAAATTAGACTTATTTAAAAGACAGTGGATAGACATCGTTTTTGAAGGCAAAAACAAAGCTTATGGTGCGTATGAGTTACGTAAAGAAAATCCTAAAACGACAGTTCGCTCTTTATTTATTGGAGCATTAATTTTTGGTTTGGCTATTTTTGCGCCAATCTTAATCAATATGATTCCTAGTGGTGATGACGATAATGCAACACTAGATCAAAAAATTGTAACAATTAAGATGCCTCAAAAAGAGCAACCGAAAGATCTTCCACCACCTCCACCACCTCCACCAAAAGTGGATCAGGTAAAGTTTGTTAAGCCAGTTGTGGCTAAAACAGAAGAAATTGTTGAAGAACCACCTAAGGTAGAAGAAATAAAAGATAAAAAATTAGGTGATGAAACGATAAAAGGAGATCCAGACGCTCCTTTAACTGTAGAACCTGTAGGCAACGGGCCAAGTCAAGTGGTAGAAGAAGATAACAACATCTACAACACGGCGGGAATTGAAGTAAAACCTGATTTTCCAGGTGGATTAGATAAATTTTACAAATTTATTGGTAAAAATTTCCAAGTTCCAGAAGAAGAAGGATTAAAAGGAAAGGTATTTGTAACTTTCGTTGTTGAAAAAGATGGATCATTAACCGATATTAAAGTACTGAGAGATATTGGTTATGGTACAGGAAAAGAAGCCATCAGAGTTTTAAAATCTTGTCCAAAATGGAACCCTGGTGAGCAAAATGGAAAAAAAGTAAGAGTGTTGTACTCGCTTCCAATTTCTATTCAATCAGCTGAATAAATGGTTTCAAAATTTATAGAAAACTTTCAGAAGAAATCGCTTAAAGAGCGATTTCTTCTCGTTATAGGGATTTTGTTTTTTTTGATTTATTTAACATTTGGGCTGATTATTATATTTTGGAAGTCATTACCGTTAGCATTAGATTATAAATATCGAATTGTTTTCGGAATTTTGTTAATTGTATATTCTTTTTTCCGATTTTTGCGTTTCTTTACTAAAGAATAATTTTTGAAATGAATAAAGTAACAAAAACAATTATTGGTTTTTTACTACTCACTTTACTTTTTGTTTTCTCTTGTCAAACTAAAACGGATAAAAACGAGGAAACTATTATAAAGGGAAAAGCTACTATTTATGTAGACGAATCTATATTGCCTATTGTTGAAGATGAAGAAGCTGTTTTTGAATCTCAGTATGAGGCAAAGTTGTATTTGGTACCAAAATCAGAAAATGAAGTTTTGAATTCAATGTTAAATGATACCGCTAAAATTGCCATCTTAACTCGAACGCTATCAGCAGATGAATTAAAATCTTTTAAAGCCAAAAAAATAAGTCCAAGAATTACACCTTTCGCAACAGATGCTGTGGCATTTATAAAAAATAAAACTGCAAATGATACTTTGATTGCTTTACAAGACCTTGTTGATTTTGTGCACGGGAAATCAGTTCCAAATATCAAAGGATTGGTATTTGACAATGCCAATTCGAGTACAGCACGATATATCTCTGAAATTGCCGGAATGGCAGTTGCTAATCAAAAAAACATCTTTTCATTTAAAACAAATGAAGAGGTAATTAAATATGTAGCTGAAAACTCAGGTATGATTGGCGTAATAGGAATGAATTGGATTTTTCAACCGCCATTGGATTTGCAAGAAGTTGTAGATAAAGTCAATGTAATGGGAGTTAAAGGCAAGAATTCCAACGAATATGTTTTCCCAACACAAGATAATCTTGCACAAGGAAAGTATCCTTTGGCACGGCGTTTGTATATCATCAATTGTCAAGGATATACTGGATTGGGAATGGGATTTGCTTCTTTCCTTGGTGGCGAAAGAGGTCAAAGAATTATTTTAAAATCGGGCCTGGTTCCTGAACGCGTCCCAACTCGAAAAATAATTATAAGAAATAAAATTACTAAAGATAAAAATTAAATACTGCAAGATGAACAAGTTTAAAATTTTCAGCTTAGCGTTAGTAGCAACAACCATTGCGAAAGCACAAGAATTAGAGCCAGCGAAGAAAGCGATTGATGCTGAACAATTTGAAAAAGCGAAATCAATGCTGAAATCAGTTATACAAGCAAAACCAACAAATGGGAAAGCGTCCTTTCTTTTAGGAAATATTTATTTGAAACAAAACATTTCAGATTCAGCTTCAATTTATTTTCAGAAAGGATTAGCTTGTAAAGATGATGCAAAGTTCAATAACATTGGATTGGGTCAAATGGATTTGGATGCTAATAACAAAACGGCAGCTCAAGCAAAATTTGATTTGGTTACCAAAGACATGAAAAAGAAAGACACCGAAGAATATGTTTATATAGCTCGTGCTTTTATGAATGCTGATAAACCAGATTATAAAAGCGCGATAGCTGTATTAACAAAAGCAAAAACTGCAAATCCCACAGATGCCCAAGTGCAATTGGCTTTAGGAGATGCCTATTATGGAGACAAAAATCAAAATGATTCCTATGTTGCCTACAGAAATGCCTACCAAACTGATCCTTCATTAATTAGAGCAAAAATGCAATTGGGTGTTTTGTTAAAAGGAGCAAAAGCTTATACAGAAGCCGTAAAAGCTTATGATGAAGTAATCGCAATTAACCCAAATTATGGTCCGGTTTACAGAGAATTAGCAGAAACCTATTATTTATGGGGAAGTAATGTACCGTCTACCTATAAAGAAAATATCCAAAAATCATTAGGATTTTATGAAAAGTACATGAGTTTAACAGATTACTCAATAACATCAAGAATGCGTCACGCTGACTTTTTAATCTTAGCCAAAGATTACAAAGCATTAGAATTGGAAGCGAATAAGATGAAAGAAATTGACGGTGTAAATCCAAGAATACTTCGTTATTTGGGATATTCAGCGTATGAAAATGGAAACCCAGATGTTGCTTTAGANGCANTACAAAAGTTTATTTCAAATTCATCAAACAAAATTATCCCACGTGATTATTTGTATTTGGCTCAAGCCAAAATCAAAAAAGGAACTAGTGCCGATGGGAAAACGGTTGATGCTACTTTATTAGCTTCTGCTATTGAAGATCTTAAAAAAGCGGTTGAAATGGAACCTTTATCTGCTAATGAATTAAACGAATTGGGTAAAAAATTATACGACCAAAAAGCGTTTGCAGCAGCAGCAGCAGTTTTTGAAGTTGCTGTAACAGTTCCAACATCAAAGAATTATTTACTCGATAATTTCTACTTTGGAAATGCAATCTATTATGATAATACCAGAAAAGATGTTGTAAAACCAGACCCAATTGCTTTGCAAAAAGCAGATACGGCTTTTGGAAATGTAATCACCGCCTCTCCAACAACACAAGATGCCTATTTATTCAGAGCAAGAACTAATAATTTATTGGAGAAAGATGATTTGATGGCAACCTATTATCAACAATATATTGATACTGTCACCGCAAAAGGCGAGGCAGAAATCACAAAAAATAAAAATAAGTTCATCGAATCTTATAACAACATAGCTTCTTTTTATGCAAATTCAGATAAAGCAAAAGCAATTGAGTTGTTGAATAAAACGCTAGCTCTTGATCCTGCTAATGCATATGCACTTGAGGCATTGAAAATGTTGAAATAAAATTAAAAAAACATTATAAAACCCCTGATAGGTTTTCAAAACAAAAACTCTACACAAAAATCACTTTTTAGATAACAAAAGACTAGTTAAAAAATAGGGATAGTTTAAACCCATAAAATACTTTAAAATAAGATTTGAAGAATATAATTAATCCTTCAAAAAATTCGCAACATTTTTACCTTTCCATTTGCCTTCAAATTTATAAGGAATAAATCTTGCAAATAGTTCTTCTTTATACCATTTGAGTTTTCTAGTAAGACGCACAACCTCTTTATGTTTTTCATTTTTATAGGCATAATCAATCATTTCGGCTTGCGTTTTCCAAATGCTTAGCGTAGCTTGTTGTATTAAAGGCCATTCGCCAACACCAATTGACAGCGCTAATCCCTCGTAATCTTCTAAACTTTTACTCACTTTACCCACTTTTCTCCAAAAAGAAATCAATTTTGAAATCCTAATACTGGCTCTTGTTAAAACCATAACGGGCTTGTCTATAGCCAAAGTGGCATGAGAAACAAATGGCTGCTTTCCGTCCCACTTTCCGTGTGCTTCTGCTACGTGTGCAAAAATGGTAAATGACTCCGAACTTTTCGAACTGTATTTTTTGAAGAATGAATTATTCTCAAAGAAACTAGTTGCATGGCTCTCTGACTCCCAAATGCCTAGTAAGGCATACGTTCCAAAGTTGGGCTTTGAACTAAAACCATTTTCAGCTCCAGAACCTAGTAGCTTATAAAATACTAGACCCTGAATATTTTTTAAATGCGCGTGACCCAATTGCATTTGTGTAAGCGCCCAAAATTTTTTGCTAAAACTATCGAGTTTAAAAAAAGTACAAGTCGTTATTTGGCTCATTTGAGTTTTGTTTATAAAATATGCAATTTTATCATCAATGAGCTTTGATTAAAAATTGTCAAGAACTGATATTGCGTATGTGCATCGAATATTTAGAATTAGCTATTCGTTTTAGTCTATGATGCAGCTAATGTTTTAGATTGCTTCATTGCAGCGTCAATATATTTTCTTTTTATTATTAGCATTCCAAAACTTTCGCCACCTTCTTTACCCGTGTTTTTATGATGCATTTTGTGTGCTCGACGCAACGCTAAAATATAAACATTTTTTGTTTTTGTAAAAACTTTAAAACGCTGGTGAATGATGAGGTCATGTACAAAAAAATACGCTAATCCATAAAGTAAAATACCAAAACCAACCCAAGTGTACCAAGCATATTGGTGCATCATTCCAAACATAATGAGTAACCAACTTGGTACAGCATATATAAGAAAAAACAAATCATTTCGCTCAAACCAACTTTTATGGTCTTTTTTGTGATGATCAGCATGAAAATACCACATAAATCCATGCATGATGTATTTATGATTTGCCCAAGCTGAAAATTCGGTTAGTATAAAAGTAATTAAAACTATGCTACAGTTAATTATTATTTCCATGTTAAATAAATATAAATAAAGAAGTAAAGAATATAATTTGTAAAATCAATATTATTAATGAAACAGTGCGATTGCCTTTTATAATCGTGGGATAAAAAAAGTACGATATAAAAAACGCAACTCCGATCCAACCCAAATAATTATGTAAACCAGGTAATCCACCTTCAAATTGCCAAAAATCAAGTTTTGGTGCCACTTGCTCTATCAGTAAATCAATACCTGTAACTAGTAAAGAAGCAACAATCAAAACAGTAATTTTATTGGCAAAGATACGACTAACAGTTGTAATTCCGGCAAAAATAAGCATCGCCCAATTGATAGAAATAATTAGTGGAACTTCAAGTAATTTAATGCCTAAGCCATTACCGTATGAATATTTTCCAAAAATTAACCCAGTTTTTACGCCAATTACTTCAATAATAAAACCTAAAAATGCAACAGAAAAAAAAGCGAATATGAATTTTTTGACTGCTACTGGACTATGAATTAAAAAAACAAAACAAGTAAGTAATAAGGTATACGGGGTAAAAGGACTAAAAAAAGGTGGATTAACAACAAACCCAATTGAGCCAGAAATATAGACCAGCATCAAGAAATATAATAAATAGGATTTATATGTTTTTATCATTTTTTTTCTTGTTCTACTATGATTTGACTGGCAATTTTCGCACTATAAAGGCACAGCGGAATACCTCCGCCAGGATGCACACTTCCTCCTACAAGATATAAATTTTTTATAGTTGAAGAGAAATTGGCATGTCGTAAAAATGCGGCAAATTTATTGTTGCTAGAGTTTCCGTAGAGTGATCCACCAAAAGAAGAAGTTTGGTTTTCTATATCAATAGGATTTAAGATACTTTCTGTAATAATGTGTTTTTCAATATCTGTTTTCAACATCAAATTAATTTTGGCAACAACATCCTTTCTAATAGCTGCAGCATAATTGATACTTTCGTTTTTATTATGTGGGACATTTACCATTACAAACCAATTTTCACAACCATCTGGTGCATCATCTTTGCAATATTTTGAAGTAATATTGATGTATATTGTAGGATCATCAGTCGGAAATTGTTTTGAAAATAAATAATCAAATTCCTTTTTATAATCATCACTAAACAAAATATTATGCAGTCCTAATGCAGCAAATTCTTTGTTTATTCCCCAATAAAAAACATAAGCACTGCTTGATTTTTCTTGTTGAATTAGTTTTTTAGGCGTAAAAGATTTTGGTAACAAATACTT
>B570J29619_1000071_pt1 | contig 10359 bp, 8 predicted proteins | sample LakMenEpi03Oct11_FD_29619 | JGI IMG/M metagenome (IMG submission 29619)
TAAAATGATTCACAATGGTATCGAATACGGCATGATGGAATCGTTCGCTGAAGGCCTTGAGCTCCTTAAAGGAAAAAGTGAATTTAAACTTGATTTAGCGCAAATTACAGAATTATGGAAACATGGTTCAGTTGTAAGAAGTTGGTTGCTAGATTTAACTGCAGATGCGCTCAAGGAAGATCAAACACTTGATGAAGTTGCTCCTTATGTAGCTGACTCAGGCGAAGGCAGATGGACTGTTGTTGAATCCATTGAGCAAGGTATTCCAACGCCTGTGCTTACACTTGCATTGCAAGTAAGATTCAGAAGCCAAGAAAAACAAGGTTATGGTTATAGATTGCTATCAGTTATGCGTAACGCATTTGGTGGTCATGCAGTAAAAAAATCTAAATAACTTTTATACAATCTCAAATTATCTATGACAAAAATTGATGACTGCACCCTAGTCCTCTTCGGTGCAAGCGGAAACCTTTCTAGAATAAAACTTATTCCAGGTCTTTTTAGGCTTGATTCTCTCGGCAGACTCCCTGAAAAAATGAAAATTCTTTCTGTCGGTAGATCTGATGTTAAAGAATCAGCATGGCGAGATGACATCAAGTCGATGCTTGATATTAAATTTAAAAAAAATTACGACGCAAAAGTATTTGACCGTTTCATTGCTAGAAATTTTTATCACGCAAATCCTCCTGATGATGAAAATGCTTTTAAACGTCTTAGCGAAAGACTTTCTGATGCGTCGACTTTCCCACAAAATTTAGCTTTCTTTTTATCTGTTAGACCGTCTGACTTTGCATCTATTGTGGATTTACTTGCAAGCGTTGGCTTAACAGATGAAACCAAAGCCTGGCGTCGTGTTGTCATTGAAAAACCGTTTGGTACCAACTTAGAAACAGCACAAGCTCTCCAAAAATCAATCACTAAACATTTAAAAGAAACACAAATTTATCGTATCGATCATTATCTTGGTAAATCTGCATTACAAAATATTCTGCTCACCCGTTTTGCAAATCATATATTTGATCCTCTTTGGACGCATGAGCATATTGATCACATCCAAATTACTAATAACGAAACGCTAGGTGTCGGCGAAAGAACGCAATTTTATGATGCAACAGGCGCCCTAAGAGATATGATTCAAAGTCATCTGATGCAAATGCTTGCATTAACTACGATGGAAATGCCCGAAACATTAAGCCCTGAAAATATTCGCGCTGAAAAAATAAAAGTACTCGAATCGATTACACCTATTCCGCTTGGTGAGCTTAAAAAACATACCTTTAGGGCGCAGTATGGACGGGGAAAAATCAACGGTGAGGAAGTCAAAGGTTACCTAGAAGAATTAGGAAATCCGGCAAGTGTGGTTGAAACTTATGCGGCACTCAAGTTCTACATCAACACGCCTCGATGGAAAGGTGTACCTATCTATGTCAGAACAGCAAAACGTCTTCATGCATCCGATACTGCTATTGCTATTAAATTTAAAAAAGCACCCCTTTCGCTTCCTGTTCAAGAAGACAACTGGCTCGTTATTAGTATTCAACCTAAAGAATTTACCCGCTTTGAAATCCAAACGAAAATTCCAGGACTCGATACTAAGGTAAGAACAGTAGCGATGGATGCTCCCAATAGAATTACAGGGGATGAGAGTGTAGATGCTTACGAGTCACTTCTCCTTAACCTTATGCAAGGTGATCAATCGCTATACCTTCATATTAACGAAGTAGAGGCGTCTTGGAGACTCCTTGATCCAGTCATTAAAGCCTGGAATGAAGATAAGAGCCCAGTCTTTACCTACCCTGCTGGAAGTACAGATCCTGCTGAATCCAAAATCATTTTTGATAAGCCTGAACAATTTTGGCGTCAGAGTATTGAAATCGGTGAAAATAAGCTCTAAAGTAATGAAAATTTAAATCATTGGAAATCCCGTAGCGTCAAGATTGTGCAAACGGGATTTTTCTTTTTTGAGACAAGAAAATTATGACGATAAAATCAGATAAATGGATAAGAAAAATGGCTGAAGAACATGGCATGATTGAGCCATTTGAGCCTAAGCTTATTCGCGAAAAAGATAATCAAAAAATTGTATCTTATGGCGCATCGAGTTATGGGTACGACATCCGTTGTGCTAATGAATTTAAAGTTTTCACTAACATCAATAGCACTATTGTGGATCCAAAAAATTTCGATCCAAATTCATTTGTGGAATTTAACGGGGATTATTGCATCATTCCTCCAAACTCATTCGCACTTGCAAGAACAGTTGAATATTTCAGAATACCCAGAAGCGTTCTCACTATATGTTTAGGTAAATCAACATATGCTAGATGCGGCATTATTGTGAATGTCACCCCCTTCGAACCAGAATGGGAAGGTTATGTCACTTTAGAATTTAGTAATACAACACCCCTTCCTGCAAAAATTTATGCAGGCGAAGGTTGCGCTCAAGTGCTATTCTTTGAGTCCGATGAAGTATGTGAAACATCCTACAAGGATCGCGGTGGAAAGTACCAAGGCCAAGTAGGTGTAACATTACCTAAAATATAAAGGGTTCATATGAAATTTAACTTCCCCGTCGTCATTATTGATGAAGACTTTAAATCCGAAAATTCGTCTGGTCTTGGTATTAGAGTTTTAGCAAAAGCGATTGAGGAAGAAAATTTTGAGGTGCTAGGAGTTACAAGTTATGGTGACTTAACTTCATTTGCACAACAGCAAAGCCGAGCATCTGCATTTATTCTATCTATTGATGATGAAGAATTTGTCGAAGAAAATCAAACTGCACTACAGCAATTAAAAAGCTTCGTAGATGAAATCAGATATCGTAACGAAGAAATTCCAATATTTCTTCACGGTGAAACCAGAACGAGCCGTCACATTCCTAATGAAATTTTAAGAGAGTTAAATGGCTTTATTCATATGCACGAAGATACGCCAGAATTCGTGGCGCGTTATATCGTTCGAGAAGCAAGAACTTACCTAGACAGCTTACCCCCGCCATTTTTTAAAGCGTTGACGCATTATGCAGGTGACGGCTCCTACTCTTGGCATTGCCCTGGGCACTCTGGCGGCGTCGCTTTTCTCAAATCGCCCGTCGGTCAAATGTTTCATCAATTCTTCGGTGAAAATATGCTTCGCGCGGACGTATGCAACGCAGTTGATGAGTTAGGTCAGTTACTCGACCATACAGGACCGGTAGGCGCTTCAGAAAGAAATGCAGCGCGCATCTATAACTGTGATCACCTCTACTTTGTGACAAACGGCACATCAACATCAAACAAGATGGTGTGGCATTCAACTGTTGCACCAGGTGATATTGTGATTGTTGATCGTAATTGCCATAAATCAGTGCTGCANTCTATTATTATGACAGGCGCTATTCCAATCTTCTTAATGCCAACTAGAAATCACTTTGGCATTATTGGACCTATTCCTAAAAAGGAATTCGAATGGAAAAATATTCAAGATAAAATTCAAAAGAATCCATTCATCACCAACAAAAAAGANAAGCCTCGTGTATTAACAATTACNCAATCAACATATGATGGCATTCTTTATAACGTTGAAGAAATTAAAGAAATGTTAGATGGAAAAATTGACACACTACATTTCGATGAAGCTTGGTTACCTCATGCAACGTTCCATGATTTTTATGGTGACTATCATGCGATTGGTGCTGATCGTCCCCGCTGTAAAGACAGCTTAGTCTTTTCAACACAATCTACACACAAACTTTTGGCAGGGTTAAGTCAGGCATCGCAAATTCTCGTTCAGGATGCAGAAAAAAATAAACTCGATCGAGAAGTCTTTAATGAATCATTCCTTATGCATAGCTCTACCAGTCCACAATATTCAATTATTGCGAGTTGCGATGTTGCAGCGGCAATGATGGAGGAGCCTGGAGGTAAAGCTCTTGTAGAAGAGTCACTTATGGAAGCGTTAGACTTTAGACGCGCGATGCGAAAAGTAGATATTGAATGGGGATCTGACTGGTGGTTTAAAGTTTGGGGTCCTAACGACCTATCAGATGAAGGTCTCGAAGATAGAGATGCTTGGATGTTAAATGCTAATGACCATTGGCATGGCTTTGGAGATCTCGCAGATGGCTTCAATATGCTCGACCCTATTAAAGCAACCATTATCACCCCAGGACTTAATGTAGATGGCGAGTTTTCTGAAGAGTTTGGTATACCCGCATCTATTGTTACGAAGTATTTGGCAGAACATGGCGTAATTGTAGAAAAAACTGGCCTCTACTCATTCTTTATTATGTTTACTATCGGTATTACTAAGGGTCGTTGGAATACGCTTGTGGCTGCCCTTCAGCAATTCAAAGACGATTACGACAAGAATCAACCTTTGTGGAAAGTGTTGCCTGAGTTTATTCAGAAACAGCCAAGTTATGAGCGCATCGGTCTTAGAGATCTATGCACGGAAATTCATGAAATTTACAAAAAACATAATATCGCAAGACTTACAACAGAAATGTATCTCTCAGATATGGTGCCCGCAATGAAACCTACAGAAGCTTTTGCAAAAATGGCCCATAAAGAAATTGAGCGTGTCGCGATTGATGATCTAGAAGGTAGAATTACTGCGGTGCTCCTCACCCCATACCCACCTGGCATTCCACTTTTGATTCCTGGCGAGCGCTTTAATAATATTATTGTGAATTATTTAAAGTTTGCGCGAGATTTTAATGAAAAATTTCCTGGATTCGAAACAGACAACCACGGATTAGTTAAACAAAAGATTGATGGCAAAGCACACTACTTTGTAGACTGCGTTTCTATTTAGTATTTTTTTGGTAGCTTACAAAAGAGAACTCAAGACCATCTTCTGTCGCATGGTCTTCTCTGGAAATTTCACTCCATTTTGATTTATCAATCTCAGGGAAAAAGGCATCCCCTGAAAAACTTTTCTTAATCTCAGTAATATACAAATGATCCACTTGGTTTAGTGCTTGTTTGTATATATCTGCTCCGCCAATCACAAACACTTCCTTATCATTCTTTGAGATAGAAATAGCGTCTTCAATACTATGGGCAACTTCGGCACCCTCATAAGAAGTTTCAGTATTTCGACTAATTACTATATTTCGTCTGTGAGGAAGAGGACGACCAATGGACTGGTATGTTTTTCGGCCCATGATAATGGTATGACCTGTTGTTAAAGATTTGAAATACTTTAGATCTTCAGTTAAATGCCATGGCANGGTATTGTTGACACCAATGACATGGTTAGAGCTCATCGCAACAATAATAGATAACTTAGACACTAGACTGCTACAGGCGCTTTAATTGCAGGATCAGGATCATAATTTTCTAAAACAAAATCTTCGAATTTAAAATCAAATATNCTTTTAACTTCAGGATTAATTTTCATACGAGGTAAAGTTTTAGGTGTTCTTGATAATTGTTCATTCACTTGGTCCATATGATTAGAATAAATATGCGCATCACCTAATGTGTGGACAAAATCACCAAGCTCTAATGAGCATACTTGAGCTACCATCATTGTAAGAAGTGCGTAAGACGCTATATTGAAAGGTACGCCCAGGAATATATCTGCACTTCTCTGATAAAGCTGACAGGATAACTTGCCATTCGAAACATAAAATTGGAAAAATGCATGGCAAGGAGGCAATTTCATTTTAGAAATTTCCGAAACGTTCCAAGCAGATACAATTAATCTTCTTGAGTCTGGATTCTTTTTAATCGATTCAATAAGATCGGTTATTTGATCAATATGCTTCCCATCTGAGGAAGGCCAGCTTCTCCATTGGTAGCCGTAAACAGGGCCTAGATTACCATTTTCATCAGCCCATTCATCCCAAATACTGACGCCATGATCTTTTAAATACTTGATATTTGTGCTGCCACTTAAAAACCATAAAAGCTCATGAATAATCGACTTTAGATGGACTTTTTTAGTGGTAAGAAGAGGAAAGCCTTGTGATAAGTCATAACGCATTTGATAGCCAAACACAGAAATAGTACCTGTGCCTGTTCGATCATGTTTGACGTCGCCATGATTTTTAACGTGATTAAGTAAATCTAAATATTGCTTCATGATCTTAAACGTTTTGCCTTATAAATGTTTTAACAAGATCTACTTGATTATCAAAAACTTTAAATTTTTGTGGGAGCTCTTCTAAATGCTTTAAAGATTCCGGTCTTTCAGGTTTTTGACCTATGGCTTCTACAATAGAATCTTCAAATTTAGTAGGCAACGCTGTCTCAAGAACAATCATTGGGACATTGTCGTCTGTATGTTCATAGGCTGCTTTAAAACCATCTGCCGTATGTGTGTCGATAATAATTTTATATTGGTTAAAGATTTCTTTAATGTAGTGAATACGTTCTTTGTGAGTACTTGAGGAAGATGTAAAACCAAAGGCTTGAATTTTTTCGAAGATACCTTCTTGGTTTAGATCAAAATTACCGCCTTGATCAATTGACTTCCATAACGCATTTAATTTTTTACTATCACGTCCCAGTAAATCGAAAATAAAACGTTCAAAATTAGACGCTTTGGATATATCCATCGAAGGGCTTGATGTGTGGAAAGTATTCTTTGAATCCCGAGGCTTATATACACCTGTCTTAAAAAATTCATCTAAAACATTATTTTCATTTGTAGCAACCACAAGCCTCTTAATAGGTAGACCCATCATGCGAGCAATATGGCCTGCACAGATATTACCAAAGTTACCTGTGGGCACTGTAAAGCTAACTTCTTCATTATTTTTGGCAACAGCGAGGTAACCTTTAAAGTAATAAACGATCTGCGCTAAAATTCTGCCCCAATTAATTGAATTCACAGCTCCAATTTTAAAATCTCTTTTGAAATCTAAGTCATTAGATACAGCTTTTACAATATCCTGGCAGTCATCAAAAACACCTTTGACGCTTAAATTAAAAATATTAGGGTCTTGAATACTAAACATCTGGGCAGANTGAAAACGACTCATCTTTTGATAAGGTGACAACATAAAGACATTGATACCTTTTTTACCTCGCATTGCATACTCCGCAGCTGANCCTGTATCTCCNGAAGTTGCTCCTAAAATATTAATTTCAGCGTTATTTTTTGTGAGTACATACTCAAAAAGATTGCCGAGTAATTGCATTGCAATATCTTTAAATGCGAGCGTTGGTCCATTCGAAAGTGAAAGAATATAAAGATTATCTTTAACTTTTAAAATTGGCGTAATGTCTTCAGCTTTTTGTTCTGACCTTGAAAACGCATATACTTCTTTTGTATATGTTTTATTGATAATCGTCTTTAAATCATCTTTCGGGATGTCATCTGCAAATTTAGAAATAATATGAAAGGCAAGCTCAGGATAGGTCATGCTTTGCATGCTATTTAAATCTTGCGATGAAAATTTTGGATACATCTCTGGAAGGTACAAGCCACCGTCAGGAGCAAGACCTCCTAATAAAATCTCTGAAAAGGAAAGTGGTTCTGACTGGCCGCGCGTTGAAATATATTTCATAAAACCTTTATTTACTAAGCTCTTCTAATCTAATTTTAATAACTTTACCAATGGTGGCTGACAAGGATTCAATAGCGAGAATTACAGTATTGATATCTTTTTCAACAGCTAAGTGACTGAGTATGACAATATCTGCCTCAGATTCATGTTCTTTAGATTCCTTTTGAAGCATTGCATCAATTGAAATTTTCTTATCCCCGAATAATTTTGTAATTTCAGCTAGCACACCTGGTTTATCTGAAACTCTAATTCTTAAATAATAACCGCTGATTGCATCTTCAATTTTATAGATAGGAATCGAATTAATCTTATTGTCTTCAAATCCATGAGGTGGCACATGAGATGATCTAGAAATATCAATAAGATCAGCTACTACGGCACTTGCTGTTGGAAGCGCACCAGCGCCAGCGCCATAATAAAGTGTTGGTCCAACCATATTGCCTTTAACCACGATGGCATTCATTGCGCCATTTACATTGGCAATCAAACGTTTTTCTGGGATTAATGTTGGGTGCACTCTTAATTCAATGCCTTTGTCTCTGCTTTTAGCAATACCTAATAATTTAATGCGATAGCCTAANTCTTCTGCGTACTGAATATCNTTTTGCTCAAGCGCTTTAATACCTTCCACATAAACATCTTTAAAATTCATAGGAATACCGAAAGACAAACCAGCAAGAATTGTTAACTTATGGGCAGCATCAATACCTTCAATATCAAATGTAGGGTCTGCTTCCGCATAACCTAAAGATTGAGCTTCAGATAAAGCTTTAGCAAAAGTAACACCCTTTTCTTGCATCTCGGTCAAAATAAAATTTGTAGTGCCATTAATAATGCCTGCCACCCACTCGATTTTATTTCCAGCTAAACCTTCTCTGATTGATTTTAATATAGGTATGCCGCCAGCAACTGAAGCTTCAAAAGCTAAAGTGACATTATTTTTTTTGGCTAATGCAAAGAGTTCATTTCCAAAATTTGCTAGCAATGCCTTATTGGCTGTTACGACATGTTTTTTGTTTTCAATGGCTTTTACAACCAAATCTTTTGCGATGGTTGTACCACCAATAAGCTCAACAATGACATCAATCTCTTTATCAGCGACTAATTTAAATGGATCGTCAGTCACTTCAATAGCGCTTCCTGCAATTTCTTTTGCACGCACAATGTTCTTGTCTGCAACAGCAACAATTTTCATATCAGTCGCAGTCTTGCGCTGTATTTCGTTAATGTTTGATTTTAGAAGTTCAAATACACCACCACCGACTGTGCCAATACCCAATAAACCTATATTCATTCTTTTCATCGGCTATGACTTTCTAGTTCGCAGTATTTTTTTTAAAGTTTTCAAGATAATTTGCAATACGCTTAATTGACTCTTTAAGATCATCTTCATTGGGTAAGAATACAATTCTTATATGATCGGGATCTTTCCAGTTAAATCCTGTGCCTTGAACTAATAAAACTTTTTTATCAATTAATAATTTTAAAATAAATTCTTGATCATCTTTTATTGGATATATCTTTGGGTCTAATTTAGGAAATAGATACATCGCAGCTTCTGGCTTAACACAAGTTACACCAGGTATAGACACAAGCATGTCGTATGCAAGTTCTCTTTGCTTAAAAAGTCGTCCTGAAGGTGCTACGAGATCATCAATACTTTGATATCCGCCCAAAGCGGTTTGAATGGCAAGCTGTCCAGGGACGTTCGCACATAAACGCATGGAAGCTAACATATTAAGGCCTTCAATATAATCTCCAGATTCTTTTTTGTTTCCAGACACGACCAACCATCCTGCACGATAACCACATGCGCGATAGTTTTTTGATAAGCCATTCAATGTCACAAAAAGAAGATCGTCTGCAAGGGATGCGATCGAAATATGTTTCTTTTTGTCATAAACCACTTTGTCGTAAATCTCATCTGCAAAAACAACAAGCTTATGTTTCCTTGCAATCTGAATAATGCCCTCTAAAATTTCTTTTGGATAAAGCGCGCCTGTTGGATTGTTAGGATTAATAACTAAGATCGCTTTTGTTTTGCTTGTAATTTTACTTTCGATATCTTTAAGATCAGGATACCAATTAGAAGCTTCATCACATAAATAATGTCTAGGTTTTCCGCCTGCCAACGTCACAGCCGCAGTCCATAGTGGGTAATCTGGCATTGGGATTAATACTTCATCATCGTTGTCTAACAATGCCTGCATCGACATCACGATAAGCTCTGAAACGCCATTACCAATAATCACATCATCAACATCCACATTTGGAATGTTTTTTTCCTGCGTGTAATGCATGATAGATTTTCTAGGCTCAAAAAGCCCCTTGCTATCTGTATAGCCGGATGCTTTACCCATATTACGAATAACGTCTTGCACAATCTCTTCAGGCGCCTCAAATCCAAAGGCTGCTGGATTACCAATATTAAGCTTGATAATGCGATGACCCTCTTCTTCCATTTTTTTAGCGTGCGCTAAAACAGGTCCGCGAATGTCATAACAGACGTTATTTAATTTCGTTGATTTTTTAAGCTGAGCCAATTTAATTACCTATATTTGAATATATGATATCTTACCTTGTGAACGCGCATTCCGCCAACAAATGAGAGGGTTTTGATTTAATTTATTTCTTTAAAAACACGATGTTATGAAATTTCACTTAATTCAATCTGACAATAAAAATCTCATTACGGGGTACGATTTAAACTGGGTGGAAGTTAACCAAGTGCGTCATCAATCAAGTCTTATTGTGACCCCTGATCAACTGCTTCTTGAATGGTCGGTCAAAACCATTAAAGATATCAACGAGAATAGTTTTGAAGCTATCAAATCTTTAGATATTGAAATTATTTTATTGGG
>B570J29619_1000075_pt1 | contig 10184 bp, 10 predicted proteins | sample LakMenEpi03Oct11_FD_29619 | JGI IMG/M metagenome (IMG submission 29619)
CTTAAATTATTAGTCACAGTTCAAAAACCACTTTGCGTTAAACAATAAGATAAAAAAAACTCCAAATTGCTTTGGAGTTTTTTAGTTTTATAAAAAAAAAATATGTTTCTATTCTTCCATAGTATGATATACGTTCATCACGTCATCGTCTTCTTCAATTTTTTCAATTAGTTTTTCAACATCAGCCATTTCGGCTTCATCTAGTTTTTTGGTTATTTGTGGAATTCTTTCAAATCCTGAGGATAAAATTTCAATGCCACGACTTTCCAATTCCTTTTGAATAGCACCAAAACTCTCAAAAGGGGCATAAATCAAAATTCCGTCTTCGTCGGCAAAAATTTCTTCAGCACCAAAATCAATGAATTCTAATTCCATTTCTTCAATATCGATGTTGTTATTTGGAATTCTAAAATTGCACGTGTGATCAAACATAAATTCTACCGAACCTTGTGTTCCTAGAGTTCCGTTGCATTTGTTAAAATAACTTCTAATATTGGCTACAGTTCTATTGTTATTGTCTGTGGCGGTTTCGATTAATAATGCAATACCATGTGGAGCATAACCTTCAAAAAGTTGTTCTTTATAGTTAGCAGTATCTTTATCGGTAGCTTTTTTAATAGCTCGTTCTACATTCTCTTTCGGCATATTGGCCGATTTTGCATTCTGTATAACAGCTCTTAAACGAGAGTTGGCTTCCGGATTTGGGCCGCCTTCTTTTACTGCCATTACAATATCTTTTCCAATACGAGTAAACGCTTTAGCCATTGCTGACCAACGTTTCATTTTTCTTCCTTTTCTAAATTCGAATGCTCTTCCCATTACTATTAATCTAATGTTGCAAAATTAAGCGATATTTCTATTTTTACAAATCTAATTTAAAATCAGATTAGTCGTTTGGAATATGCCTTGAAATAAAATTATCTCCAATTGTGTTTATAGAGTTTATATTCTTATTTTTTTCTTGAAAATTAGCATTGTTGGCTTTGTTGAAATTATCAACTTCTTTATTGTATTGTTTGACCATTACATTGTAATTATCTATTTCTTCTTTGGTTCTGTCTTTAGCAGATTTTCCTTCTAAAGTATTTTTGGCATTTTCAAACTTATCATTAAACATTAAAAAACTTACTACATTTGGTACAAATTGCTCTGCCTCTTTTTTATAATATTCTAAAGCATCTTTGGTTGCATTTAAAAGCGAAGCGTCTTTTTGAAAAGGAGCAATGGTTTTTATTTTTTCTAAACCTTCATTGGCAAAAAGAAGTAAACTACTTGCATTTTGTTGAATTTTCCCTAAATCTTTGGNTTCAATTGCTTTTGATANGTTGTTGTCAGTAAAATTAACTTTAAAGAAAATTAAATACAAAACCGTATGATAATCAAAAACTTCATTTGATAATTGCATTTTTTTACTTAAATCAGATTCTTCATTATTAACAGTAATGTTGTATTTATTTGCAAATGCATTAAATGCTTTTTCCATATTTTCGTTTTCGGCATCTAACTTTTTATTGACTAAATCTCGAGTTAATAAATAAGCTTCCATAGCATCATAGGATTGTTCGGCAACTTCTTGCATGTCAATCAGTTTTTCATATTCTTCATTTAAGCTTTTTTTTCTAATGTCAAAAAAATGAACAGTTTGATCTCTATATTCAACATCACCTTTGTAGCCATTTGTTAAATTTTCAATTTTTTTACTCGAAACCTCAATGCTTTTTATTAATTGTTTTCGGGTAGCATCAATACGACGCGCACTTTTAGAATGTGCCACCGCTTGTGTATATTTCCATGTGCTTTTTGAAATTTGAAGTTGTTCATTATTAATAAAGGTCAAATAATCAACAGGAGTTTTGAATTCTTGAGCTGTTAAACTCAAATTTGAAAGTAATAAGAAAACGGAAAGTAATTTTAGTTTCATAGTATATAATATTTGTTTTTTTAAGGTCTCCCGATAGCTATCGGGAGTAATCGCGAAATCTTCATTGGTGTTTGCTTACGCAAACTTCTTGTTAATGGCGATTTCATAATTTATTTTTTTAAATCGTTAATAATATTTAATGCTTCCACAATATGAATGTTGCTTTTTATGGCTTCAATCTTTTCTTTATTACTCGCCTTTAAATACTCATCAAATTGTTGGTATTCAATATCAACAGAATTGCGCTCAACATTTACGTTGTATTCCGTTTCATTTATCTTCTCAATTTCTTTCCAAAGTGAATTTATTCTATTGGCTTCATCGAAAACGTTGTTAAATTGCAATGTAATAGGAGGTAAATCCTTGTCAAATAATTCATTTATTTTTTCATTTAACTTTGTTATTGCCATTACAGATACATTTTCAGAAACTCTTTTTTCGCTTTTTTGAATGGCAGTTGCATTATCATTTATTACCAAATTGTATCGTAAATTTGATGAAATGACATCATTTTTTAAAGCTGTTGGATAACTATTTTCTCTTGGCATTTGTTTATCAAATAAGGAAGGAATCTGAACATCTGGTGTAATGCCAATAGTTTGGTTGCTTTTTCCCGTAATTCGATAGAATTTTTCAATGGTTAATTTTATAAATTCTTTGGGATTCGGACTTTCATCTATAGGTAATATGCGTTGCATTGATGCTTTGCCTAATGATTGATTTCCAACTATAACAGCACGATTATAATCTTGCATTGCGTTAGAAAAAAATTCACTTGCCGATGCCGAAAATCCATTTATTAAAACTACCATAGTACCGTTATAAATTGTACCGCGATTAACATCTTTTAAAGTTTGCTTGTTTCCTTTGTTATCATCCATAATAGCTATAGGACCAATATCAATAAATAAACCTGTAAGTCGCATGGCTTCTTCCATCGAACCACCGCCATTATTTTCTAAATCGATTATAAGCCCATCCACATTGTCTTTTTGAAGTTTGTAAACTTCTTTAGCAACATCATCACTAACATTTGTTTTGCCGTCTTCAAATGTTGCGTAGAAACTCGGAATTCTTATATAACCTGTCTTTTTTCCATCTTTTTCAATGATAAAACTGTACACATTATTTTGATAATCTTTCATAACTTTTTTTACCAAATCAATAGTATAAATTTCTCCACTTTTCTTCTTCAAAGTAAAATTAGCTGTCTTATAATCATTGGAACTAATTATTTCAGCTACTTTATTAATAGAGGAGCATGCAATATCAAATTCCTCATTTTTGGATTTTATTTTCAATACTAAATCACCAGCATCAACTTTCTCAGTAAAATAAGCAGAACTTCCAGGAATAATTTCATCAACAGTTAGTTCTTCTTTTTCATTTAACGAAAAATTCAATCCAAAAGTCATGTTGTCAGCACTCACCATAGATAAAAACGATGATTTTTCACTTTCCGAAAAATATTCGGTATGTGGATCAAAATAGGAGCAAAATACTGAAAAGAATTTGGAGTTGAATTCAGTTCTTGATAGTCGATTACTTGAGGTTTTGCATGCATATGTTTCAAAAATCTTTGCTTTTGAAATTGCAGCTATTTTATCAAAATTAGCTACTAAAGAATCTTTGTTTTTACTTTTTCCTGCAACATCTTTTAAGACATCAAAAAGTAATTTTTTTTTGCATAAATTTTTCAATTCTTTTTCATCTTTAACAAAAGAAAAAGATTTTTTAGATAAACGAATGACTTCTGAACTAGAATAAGGAAATGGCTCAGACTTTATTGATGCAATAATTTTTTCGTATCGGTCTACTGCTCTAGTGTAGGAATTGTATATTTCATCTAAAAATGCACAATTCTTACTATTAATGTAATCGTCAATTTTGAATTCGTTTTTCTTTAAAACTGAAATTTCCGATTCAATAAAAATACTATTTTCATCATCAATTGTTTCTAAAAAAGATTTAAAAACATACACCGATAAACTATCATCAATAGTTTTGGGTTTGTAATGTTCTTCTTGAATTAACGCATTAATTTTTGACAATGTTTCACACGGATTTTTTTCGCTTTGTGCAAAAGCAAAAACAGGAAGCAAAGCAATTAATAAGTATATTTTTCTCAAAGCTACATTAATCAAGAATTATTATTTCTTATAAAACGGCAATTTTACCACTTTGGCAGCAATCTTTTTATCTCTGATCACAATGAAAATATCAGAACCAACAGCCGAAAACTCTGTTTTTACATAACCCATCCCGATGGCAATTCCCATTGACGGTGATTGCGTTCCTGAAGTTACAATGCCAATATTATTTCCATCAGCATCAACAATTTCGTAGTCATGACGAGGAATGCCGCGTTCAGTCATTTCAAAACCAACTAATTTTTTTGAAACGCCTTCTTCTTTTTGTTTTTTCAAATTCTCTGAATTAGTAAATTCTTTTGTGAATTTGGTTATCCATCCCAATCCAGCTTCTAGTGGTGAAGTAGTATCATTAATATCATTGCCATACAAACAGAAACCCATTTCCAAACGCAACGTATCACGTGCTGCCAAACCAATTGGTTTTATGCCAAATGCTTTACCCGCTTCAAACACTTTATTCCAAACTTGTTCAGCATCTGAATTTTTACAATAAATTTCAAACCCACCTGAACCAGTATAACCTGTTGCCGAAATGATGACATGTTCTATTCCGGCAAAGTCAGCCACCTCAAAGTGATAATATTTAATGGCTGATAAATCAATTGAAGTTAAAGATTGCATGGCTTCAACGGCTTTTGGACCTTGAATGGCAAGCAAAGAATAATCATCAGAAATATTCTTCATATCAACTCCCAAATCATTGTGAGACGAAATCCAATTCCAATCTTTGTCAATATTTGAAGCATTAACTACCAATAAATATTGGTTTTCTTTCATTCGGTAAACAATTAAATCATCAACAATTCCGCCATCATTATTTGGCAAACAAGAATATTGTGCCCGACCAATTGCTAACACCGATGCATCATTGGAAGTCACTTTTTGAATTAATGCCAAAGCGTTTTCACCAGACAGTAAAAACTCTCCCATGTGTGACACATCAAAAACGCCAACGCCATTTCTAACTATTTCGTGTTCGGCATTTACGCCTTCATATTGCACTGGCATATTAAATCCTGCAAACGGAACCATTTTAGCTCCTAAACTTTCGTGTACGTGCGTTAACGCTATATTTTTCATTTCAATTATATGATTTTAAACTTGGAATTTGGAATTTATTTATTGGAATTTTTAACTTTTATTTTCTAACGAAAGGAGGTAATAATTTGCTGGATACTTCCCCAAAACCAATACGTATAGCACTGTTTTGGCAATATCCTTTCATAATTACAGTATCGTTATCATTGATGAATTTTCGTTCGGTGCCATCGGCCATTTTTATTGGATTTTTTCCGCCCCAAGTCAATTCGAGCATAGAGCCAAAGCTATCTTGTGTAGGACCTGAAATAGTACCCGAACCCATCATATCGCCCGAATTTACGCGACAACCGTTTGAAGTGTGATGTGCTAACTGTTGCGACATTGACCAATACATATACTTGAAATTAGATTTAGAAACTAAAGAAGGTTCTACATTTTCGGGTTCTACATAAACTTCTAAATTGATGTCATAAGTATGTTTTCCTTTTTGTTGCAAATAGGGAAGCGGCATAGGTTCTTGAAACGGGCCTTTACAACGAAAAGGTTCTAAAGCATCCATTGTTACAATCCATGGTGAAATGGAAGAAGCAAAGTTTTTGGCCAAAAATGGTCCCAGTGGTACATATTCCCATTTTTGAATATCACGGGCACTCCAATCGTTTAATAAAACCATACCAAAAATGTAATCTTCGGCTTCATTGATTGGAATATTTTCGCCCATTACGTTAGCATCTGTTGTGATAAATGCAGTTTCTAATTCGAAATCAATTGATCTTGACGGACCAAATACTGGGGTACTTTCACCATTAGGTAAGGTTTGTCCCATCGGACGATGTACTGGAATTCCAGATGGAACTATGGTAGAACTTCTACCATGATAGCCAACAGGAATGTGAAGCCAATTGGGCAATAAAGCATTTTCGGGATCGCGAAACATTTTCCCAACATTNGTAGCATGCTCTTTACTCGAATAAAAATCGGTGTAATCACCAATCAATACGGGTAATTGCATTTCAACATCTTCCATGTTAAAAATTACTATGTCTCGATGTTCTTTATTGTCTCTTAATTTGGGATTATTACTATCAAAAATATCTCCAATACGATTTCTAACTAATCGCCAGGTTTTTTTGCCATCTGAAATAAAGTCATTCAAGGTGTCTTGCATGAACATATCATCGGTTAATTCGATGCCTTCAAAATAATTTAACTGCTGTAAAGCTCCTAAATCAATCGCATAATCTCCAATTCTTGTTCCAATTGTGATGACATCTTCTTTGGTTAAAAAAACTCCGAAAGGAATATTTTGAATTGGGAAGTCACTGTTTTCATGGACAGTAAGCCATGATTTTTGAATAAGATTATTAGTGGAATTAGGCATAATTTTATTAAGATTAATTGTTGAAAAAATAGTAATCAAATATATCATTAACTATTAATTTACCAAACGATTTTTGTAATTTTGACCTTAATTTAACGAAATATTTTCAAATGCAACGCGACGAACAAATTTTTGACCTTATTCTTGAGGAACAAGAACGACAAATTCACGGAATTGAACTTATTGCCTCAGAGAACTTTGTAAGTGATGAAGTGATGGAAGCTGCAGGTTCTGTTTTAACAAACAAATATGCAGAGGGCTATCCTGGTAAACGATATTATGGTGGTTGTGAAGTAGTAGATGTAGTAGAACAAATTGCCATTGATAGAGCCAAAGCGCTGTTTGGTGCAGGTTATGCCAACGTCCAACCGCATTCAGGTTCACAAGCGAATACTGCTGTTTTTTCAGCATGTTTACAACCGGGTGATAAAATTCTTGGTTTTGACTTATCTCATGGTGGTCATTTAACTCACGGTTCGCCTGTAAATTTTTCAGGAAAATTATATACACCTTCTTTTTATGGTGTAGAAGCAGCAACTGGTCGTTTTGATTATGATAAAATTCAAGAAATTGCAACTCGTGAAAAACCAAAAATGATTATTGCTGGTGCTTCAGCTTATTGTCGTGATATGGATTTTGAGCGATTTAGAGTGATTGCCGATAGTGTTGGCGCATTATTATTAGCCGATATTTCTCATCCATCCGGTTTGATTGCTAAAGGATTAATGAATGATCCAATTCCGCATTGTCATATTGTAACCACTACAACTCATAAAACATTGCGTGGGCCACGTGGTGGATTAATTATGATGGGGAAAGATTTTGAAAATCCTTGGGGATTGACCACACCAAAAGGAGAAATCAGAATGATGTCGTCACTATTAGATTTAGCAGTTTTTCCAGGAAATCAAGGNGGNCCATTAATGCACATTATTGCAGCAAAAGCAGTTGCTTTTGGCGAAGCNTTAACCGATGAGTTTTTTCATTATTCGATGCAAGTACAAAAAAATGCAAAAGCTATGGCTGCCGCTTTTATGAAAAGAGGTTATNATTTAATTTCGGGAGGAACAGACAATCACATGATGCTCATCGACTTAAGAAATAAAAATATCACAGGTAAAGAAGCCGAAAATGCATTGGTAAAAGCAGAGATTACAGTAAACAAGAATATGGTGCCTTTTGATGATAAATCGCCATTCATTACTTCTGGAATTCGTGTTGGAACTCCTGCAATCACAACTCGTGGTTTGGTTGAAGAAGATATGGAAACTATTGTGGAATTAATCGATAGAGTGTTGATGAATCATACCAATGAGACTGTAATTGAAGAAGTAGCTGATGCCGTCAATGAAATGATGAGCGAAAGAGCCATTTTTGTTTTCTAAATCTTTAAACATAAAAAAATAGCAACCTTCAAGAGTTAACTTTTGAAGGTTTATTATTTTACAACAATATTATACTTTTCCAAAAGCCCTTTTAAACCATCGGTTGAGAAAACAGCTTTTTTTAGTTTGTTTTTTTCTGGGTCAATTGTATAATCATAACTTGTAGAAAAATCAGCTTTATTGGCAATCGTATCCATAAATACGGCTCTTCTCAGGTTGCAATTATCAAACAACACTTCCGTCAAATCACTTGCCATAAAATCAACCGCAATCATACTACAGTTGATAAACTGCATTTTCTTTAGCTTCAAGGCATAGAATTTGGTGTAATCCAATAAGCAGTCCTTGAAATGAAATTCATAGATAACTTGATCCGTCATAGCAAAATTAACCGACGTAAAATTACATTTGGTAAACCACACACCACGAAGGGAAACATAATTGATTTTGGTATCTTTAAAATTGCAATCAAAGAAATTACAATCGATAAAAGTTACGGTTTGAAACGTACAATCGGTAAAATCACAGAAATGAAAGGTGCAATTTTCGAATTCTTTGAACTTAATATCAGCTTCGAGAAAGAAGACATCATGATACACTTGGTCTGTAAAATAATCTTTGGACATAAATTTGTTATAAATTGCCAAAGCTAGTAATTTATAAAGCAATCCATTACTAACAATTGTTGATAATTTTTATGGATGAAATTTCTGTTTATGAAGTTCATCTTTATGGAAAGTAATACATTTGAAGGTACTGAAATAATGAAATTATGAGAATTGAAACGGACCTCAAATTAGGATTTAAAGATGTAATGATTAGACCAAAACGTGGTGCATCGAAAATCAAAGTACCAAACAAACGTACTACATTTATTGGAGTTACCGAGCAGGAAAACACAGTTTTTGGTATACTATAAATTATGGAAAGCACTACTTTTTTTAAATTTTGTCCCAATTGTGGTTCCCAAAATTTCGAATACAAAAATAATTTCAAATTCAATTGCCATAAGTGTGATTTTGTATTGTATCACAATATTGCAGCTGCTGTTGCTATAGTATTCACTTTTGAGGACAAAATTTTATTCACCGTCAGAAATGTAGATCCCGACAAAGGAAAACTCGATTTACCTGGTGGCTTTATCGATCCAAGTGAAACAGCCGAACAAGCCGCTTGTCGGGAAATAAAAGAGGAAATAGGGCTAACAATTCTCCCTTCCGAATTAACATATATTACTAGTTCACCCAATGATTATTTATACAAAAATGTGGCTTACAGAACTATGGATATTATTTATGAGTGTCAATTAGAAACCTCAACCATTGATATCACTGCCAAAGACGAAATAAAAGAGTTGATTTGGATGAAACGAAGCGAAATAAAACTTGAAAGTATTGGTTTTGTTTCTATCCGTTCCGTTATTGGTCAATACTATTTACTTTAACTAAAAATTAATAGTCGTTCTATACCCATTCTAAAGTTTATATACTAATTTTATACACTATGGAAAAAAGTATCAAAAAAGGATTTTTATTCAAAAAATACGAAGCACCCTTTCAATCTCCATTTGATAAACTATTTGAAATTTTTAAAGAGTTAATTACGCATACTTCGGGGGATTTTGACGAAGCTATTGATTGGTTACGGCAATTGGATGTAGAATATAAACTCACCGATTCCAGTTATTCCATCGACGACTTTATTGAAGATTTAAAGAAAAAAGGATATATCCGCGAAGANCTCAAAGACGATGGAACTTCGGGGACTGGAATTACTGCTAAAACAGAACGAGCTATCCGACAACAAGCATTAGACCAAATTTTTGGTAATTTGAAAAAATCGGGAAGCGGCAATCATAAAACAAAATATTCGGGAAATGGTGATGAACAAACGGGTGAATTCAGAGAATATCATTTTGGGGATAGTTTGGAGAGTATTTCTTTGACCGAAAGTCTAAAAAATGCTCAAATCAATAATGGTACAGATGAGTTTCGATTGACCGAAAATGATTTGGTTGTAGAAGATGCACGTTTCAAAGCTCAAATGAGTACGGTTTTGATGATTGACATCAGCCATAGCATGATTTTGTATGGCGAAGATCGAATTACTCCAGCCAAAAAAGTAGCTATGGCGTTGGCAGAATTAATCACTACTCGTTATCCAAAAGATACCATTGATATTTTAGTTTTTGGAAACGATGCGTGGCCTATAGCTATTAAAGATTTACCTTATTTAAAAGTAGGTCCCTATCATACCAATACCGTTGCCGGATTACAATTGGCGATGGATATGTTGCGCAGAAA
>B570J29619_1000076_pt1 | contig 10161 bp, 7 predicted proteins | sample LakMenEpi03Oct11_FD_29619 | JGI IMG/M metagenome (IMG submission 29619)
GGTTCAATCATCCAAAACTCAGCCAAGTGACGTGAGGTATTGGAATTCTCTGCTCGGAAAGTTGGCCCAAAAGTATACACTTGTCCCAATGCCATAGCAAAAGTTTCGGCTTCTAGTTGTCCCGATACAGTTAAGTTGGTTTCTTTTCCGAAGAAATCTGCTGCATAGTTTACTTTTCCATCTTCAGTTCTTGGTGTATTGTCAAAAGGCAAAGCGGTCACTTTAAACATTTCACCAGCACCTTCTGCATCCGAACCCGTAATAATGGGTGTGTTTACATAGAAAAATCCTTTTTCTTGAAAATATGAATGCACAGCAAATGACAATACAGAACGCACTCGCATTATGGCGCTAAAAGCATTAGTTCTAACTCTAAGATGGGCTTTTTCTCTTAAAAATTCCAAACTCGGTTTGTTTTTTAATTGAATTGGATATAATTCTGCATCGCTATCACCAAGAATTTCAAGCTTGGTTACTTGTATTTCATATTTTTGACCTGCACCTTTGCTTTCAACTAAATTTCCAGTTATAGAAACGGCAGCACTTGTAGTTATTCTTTTTAAGGTTTCTTCGGGTGTGTTTTCAAAATCGACTACACATTGAAGGTTATGAATAGTTGAACCATCGTTCAACGCAATAAATTGATTGTTTCTAAAAGTTCTTACCCAACCTTTTACGGTTACTTCATAGTTTGATTTTGTGCTGTTTAGTAATGCTTTTACTTTCGAATGTTTCATTAAAAAAGTTGATTTAAATTTTAGTCCCGATAGCTATCGGAATAGATTTATGAAATCTATGGCAAATATAAATTATTTATTTTTCATTTCTAATTCATCAATATCTTCATCGGTATGTTCAAGAAAATCGATGGTTGGTTCAGGCAATTCTTGTTGGTTTGCCAGAGTTTTGTTTAAGGTCAATACCAAAGAAGGCAACAACACTAAATTGGACAACATCCCGAAAAATAATGTTAAGGCAACTAAACCGCCTAAAGCGATTGTTCCACCAAAACTTGACAACATAAATACCGAGAATCCAAAGAATAAAATAATAGAAGTATAAAACATGCTAATTCCGGCATCTTCAAAAGTAGCAAATACTGATTTTTTTATTCTCCAATCGTTCCGGGATAACTCTAAACGGTATTGTGCCAAAAAACGTAATGTATCATCGACAGACATTCCAAAGGCAATTCCAAACACCAATAAAGTAGAGGGTTTTAAAGGAATTCCTAAAAAGCCCATTAATCCTGCAGTCATTAATAAAGGTAATAAATTTGGGATAATCGAAACTAAAACCATTTTGAATGAACGGAACATAATTATGACTAATCCACCAGTAAGGAAAAAGGCGAATAATAAAGAAGAAAGCAAGTTGTTTAGTAAATATTTAGTTCCTTTTTGGAAAACGGAAGCCTTTCCTGTGATGATAACTTCGTACCTTGGTGAGGGGAATATTTTATTGACCTTGTTTCGAATGTGCGCTTCAATAGTCTCCATTTTTTCGCCATTTTCATCTTTGATAAAAGTAGTCATTCTAGCCACGCTTCCATCTGAAGTGACATAACTTTTCATCTGATTATCTTTTGAGTTTTTCAGTGAATTTTTAATATAAGGCAACAAAAATATTTCTTCTTGAGGTGTTGGCAATGAATAAAATTCAGGATTGCCATTATAATATGCTTGATTGAAACTTTTGGCAACATTGACAATAGACAATGGTTTTGATAGCTCAGGAATATCATTTATAGTTTGCTCTAGTTCTTCCATTCTTCTCAAATTACTGAGTTTCATGGCGCCATTTTTATTTTTGGTGTCAATCATTATTTCTAAAGGCATTACTCCGTCAAATTCTTTTTCGAAGAAACGAATATCTTCAAAAAAATCGGTATGCTTTGGCATATCTTCAATGATACTGCCAGAAACTTTGATTTTATAAATTCCTATAATACCAAAAATCAACAAACAAATAGATGTGATATATACCCCAAATCGGTTGTATTTCACTGTATTTATAATCCAATTTAAAAAAGAAGTTAAAGATTCTCTATTTAAATGACCAAGGTGTCTCGGAATTGGTGATGGGATGTAACTAAAGAAAATAGGGATTAACAACAAACTCAAAAAGTAAATGGCAAGAATATTGATAGTTGTTACAATACCAAATTCTCTCAATAAAAGATTATTGGTAGCAATAAAAGTAGCAAAACCCACTGCTGTTGTAATATTGGTTAGAAGGGTTGCTGTTCCTGTTTTGGTAATTACACGTTGTAATGCTTTGGCTTTATTGGCATGTTTGTGGTACTCTTGATGGTATTTATTAATGAAGAAAATACAATTGGGGATTCCAATAACAATAACTAATGTTGGAACTAATGCTGTTAGCACATTAATATCATAACCTAAAACGCTTATGATTCCAAAAGACCATACAACACCAATAATCACTACAATAAGAGAAATTAATGTCGCTCGAAAAGATCGAAAAAAGTAGAAAAAAATGAGCGACGTAATCAGCAACGCTGCGCCAATAAATAAACCAATTTCGTCAATAATAGTTTTGGCATTAAGCGTTCTGATATAAGGCATTCCCGATGTGTGAAGCTCAATACCGCTGTCTTTTTTAAACTTGTCTATAGCGGGAATTAAACTATTTAAAACGTAGTCTTTTCGCTTTTTGGTGTTGACAATTTTTTTGTCTAAATATATTGCAGAGCGAATTGCACCTGATTTTTTATTAAATAAAAATCCTTCATAGAAAGGAAGTTTTGTAAACAATTCTATTTGAATTTGTTTTAAGTAAAATTCATCTTGAACCTTATTATTGTCAACCAAAGGTTTCAATTCAAAAGTTTCTAAGGAGTCATTTTTAACTATTTTTTGTAAATTATCTATAGAAATTATAAAACTAACTTCTTTGTTGGATTTAATATTGTTCATCAATTCACTCCAAGCTTTATATACCTTTGGGGTGAATATTTTTTTATCTTTAGTGGCAATAACGATTAGATTTCCTTCTTCGCCAAAGTGGTTTAGAAATTTTTGATAATCTATATTTACTTTATCGTCTGCAGGGATTAAGTTGGCTTCGGTTTGGGTAAATTTGATATATTTCCATTGAGTAGCAAACAGAACTGTAACTAATAAAATACCAATTAAAATAACAATTCTATTTCTTAATATAATTCGAGCGATTAATTCCCAAAAACCAATACCTAACAACTTTTTCATAAATTCTAAAATGGGTTGTAAAGGTAATCAAAACCTTAAAAGTTAAGCGCTGATTTTAGCAAAGATTTATTTAATTCAACTTGGATTCTGTATTGAATTTTAAAATAATTGTTAACGCTAAAAAAAAAAATAATAAAATACGATGCTTTTTAGCATCTTTGTAGGGCAAAGTAGTAGCCAACAGAATGAGAAATTTAAAAAACACTTTATTTTATTTACTAGTAACAGGAGCTTTTGGCTACTTGATGTATTGGATAATTGTTCAAGGAAAATTTCTTGAAGTGGGAAGAGAAATAGTATCGCCTACTTCAAATGATAGTGAATGGATTCAGTTTTTAAGTTCGCTTTTTCATAATCTGCAGCATCCATTACCACTTTTGTTACTTCAAATAATTACCATTGTTTTAGTAGCTCGTATTTTTGGTTGGATTTTTAGAAAGATTGGTCAACCCACCGTAATTGGAGAAATAATTGCGGGGATTGTTCTTGGACCATCATTGTTAGGACTTTATTTTCCTGAAGTGAAAGAGGCCTTGTTTCCAGTTGCTTCACTTGGAATTCTCCAAATGTTGAGCCAAGTTGGGTTGATTTTTTTCATGTTCGTAATCGGTATGGAATTGGACCTAAAAGTTTTGAAAAACAAAGCGAACGAAGCAGTTGTCATCAGTCATGCTAGTATTGTAATTCCATTTGCTTTGGGTGTTGGGCTAGCTTATTTTATATATTATCAATTTGCACCACCCGGAATTGAATTTTTATCCTTTAGTTTATTTATGGGAATAGCTATGAGTATCACTGCTTTTCCTGTATTAGCCAGAATTGTTCAAGAAAGAGGTATACATAAAACAAGATTAGGAACCATAGTAATCACTTGTGCAGCTGCCGATGATATCACAGCTTGGTGTTTACTGGCGGCTGTTATTGCCATTGTAAAAGCGGGGAGTTTTGTAAGTTCAATATATATAATTGGTTTAGCAATTAGTTATGTTTTAATGATGCTTTTTGTGGTAAAACCTTTTCTTAAAAGAGTAGGGGATTTATATGCCAATAAAAACAACCTCAAAAAATCGGTTGTTGCCATCTTTTTTTTAATGCTTATAGTATCGTCTTATTTAACAGAAATTATTGGAATTCATGCTTTATTTGGTGCTTTTGTGGCCGGAGCAATCATGCCAGATATTGCTAAGTTTAGAAATGTTTTTATCGAAAAAGTAGAAGATATCTCCTTAATCTTATTGCTACCATTATTTTTTGTTTTTACAGGTTTACGTACAGAAATAGGTTTAATCAATGAACCTTATTTATGGAAAATTACGGGTTATATCATCTTGGTAGCTGTTATAGGAAAATTTTTAGGAAGTGCTTTGGCAGCAAGATTTGTGGGTCAAAGTTGGCAGGAAAGTTTAACTATTGGCGCTTTAATGAATACTAGAGGATTGATGGAATTGGTGGTGCTCAACATTGGATACGAACTTGGGGTGCTTTCTCCTAAAATATTCACCATGATGGTTATCATGGCATTAGTCACTACGTTCATGACTGGACCAGCTTTGGATTTAATTAATTTTCTTTTTAAAACCAAAGGCGTTATTATCCCTTCTGAAATTAAGCAAAATTCGAAGTTTAAAATTCTAATTTCTTTTGGGAATAACGAAAAAGGAAAGTCATTACTCCGATTGGCTAACAGTTTGGTAAAAGGACAAACTGAAAATGCCAATATAACGGCCATGCACTTAACAATGAGTGATGAAATGCACGCTTATAATTTGGAAGAATATGAAACCACAACGTTTGAGCCAATTGTAAAAGAGTCAGTTAAGCTAAATCAAGAAATCACTACTATTTTCAAAGCTACGGGTGACATAGAGACAGATATTGCTGATATTGCAAAAGAAGGGCAATATGATTTGGTTTTAGTGGGTGTTGGGAAATCAATTTATGAAGGGACGTTGTTGGGAAAAGTTCTTGGATTTACTTCCCGAATTATTAATCCTGATAGATTATTGGATAAATTTACAGGAAAGGAAGGACTCTTTGAAAACTCACCTTTTGATGAAAGAACACGACTTCTTATCTCAAAAACCAAGGAACCATTAGGAATATTAATAGACAAAGATTTACAAAAAATAAAAAATGTTTTAATTGGTATGTACAGTATTGGAGACGTTTTCCTTATAGATTATGCTCAAAAATTAATGTATAATAATGACTCTCATGTGACCATTTTGGATAATAACGAGCATACTAAAAATAATTTTATTATTCAGAATTCATTAGTAGCACTAGAAGAAAAGCATACAGATAATTTTGATGTTTTTCAACCTAATCAAATTAATAAACCATTTTTATTGCAGCAAAACTTAGCTGTTTTTAGTCTAGAAACTTGGAAAAAATTGATAGAAGATGAGGTTTCTTGGTTGGCTGACATTCCATCAGTGTTAATTATAAAACCGTAATGTTTTTTAAAAGAATATAATCAAAAACTGTTTTTTATTTAGGGTAAAGTTTAGAGAAATTCTCAAATTCAATCGGTTTTTTTACAGTTTAATTTTAGCGATAAATGATTCACTCAAAAAAAATTATTATAGTTCTACCTGCATATAATGCAAGTAAAACACTAATAGATACTTATAACGAAATTCCCTTCGATGTAGTAGATGATGTAATTCTAGTTGATGATTATAGTACAGATGAAACTATTGCATTAGCAAATCAGATAGGAATTAAGCATATCATAAAACATCAAACCAATTTAGGTTATGGTGGAAACCAAAAAAGTTGTTATAATAAAGCACTAGAATTAGGAGCAGATATTGTTATAATGTTACATCCCGATTATCAGTATACTCCTAAATTGATTCATTCGATGAGTTATTTGATTGCAAATGATGTATTTCCGGTAGTAATTGGTTCTCGGATTTTAGGAAAAGGAGCTTTGAAAGGAGGTATGCCTTTATATAAATATGTTGCCAATAGATTCTTAACATTTTTTCAAAACATTTTAATGAACCAAAAACTTTCGGAATACCATACCGGATACAGAGCTTATTCAAGAAAAGTGTTAACATCAATTGTTTATAATAATAATTCAAATGATTTCATTTTTGACAACCAGTTTTTAGCACAGATATTCTATAAAGGTTTTGAAATTGCTGAAATAACATGCCCTACAAAATATTTTGACGATGCTTCTTCAATAAACTTTTCCAGAAGTATGAAATATGGAATAGGAGTAATTACAATATCTTTTCAATATTTCTTTAGTAAAAACAAAATCTATCAATCAGAACTTTTCAAGTAATGACTGTAAAAACATCAAATAAGATTTATTTTATTCTAACAAATATTTTGGTCTTTTTATTAGTTTTTCTAAACAAAGAAAATGGTTTTTTTTGGGACACGATACAATTAGCATCTGAGCATGGTAATTACTATTACAATTATAATTTTTCAAAAATTCTCTTGCCTGTCGAACTTGATAGTGGACACATTCCCGCTTTTGGAATATATATAGCTCTAATATGGAAAATCTTCGGAAAATCTATAGAAATAAGCCATCTTGCCATGTTACCTTTTGCCTTTGGAATTGTATGGCAAATCAACAATTTATGCAAAAGATTTATTCAGGAAAAGTACATTGGAATTGCTCTTGTTTTAATTTTTATTGATGCTAGTTTGATGAGCCAAATAACATTAGTTTCTCCTGATGTTCCATTAGTTTTTTTCTTTTTATTGGCTTTAAACTCCATTTTCAATAACCGCAAAACACTAATTTTAATCAGTGTTTTTTGTTTGTTTTTAACCAGTATGAGAGGTATGATGATTTCGGTTTGTTTAGTACTTCTTGATATTTATGTAAATTATGGCTATAAAAAATATGTAACAAAAGAGTACATAAAATTATTATTTAAAAGAGCAATGCTTTATTTACCTGCATTATTGCTTTTTGTAGCATTTAGCACTTATCATTATAAACATACAGGTTGGATTGGCTATCACAAAGAGTCTCCTTGGGCAGATTGTTTTGAAAGAGTAGATTTTAAAGGTTTTATTAGAAATATTTGTTTTTTAGGATGGCGTTTAATTGATTTTGGTAGAATTGGGGTTTGGGTAGTTTTTGTATTGCTATTTGTAAAATATAAAACTTTAATTTTTAAGGATAATAAGAATCATGCTTTGTATTTTTTGTTTATGGTGCTATTTATACTTTTACCTTTAAATATGCTTTGGGCAAAAAACTTGATGGGTCATAGGTATTTAATTCCTATATATTTGTCTTTTTCATTATTGACAGCATCTATATTTTTTTCAGATTTTGTAAATAGAAAATTTAGATTAATGTTGATTTTAATATGGTTTGTCATCTCTTTAACAGGCAATTTATGGATTTACCCGAATAAAATTTCAAAAGGATGGGATTCAACATTAGCCCATTTACCTTATTATAAATTAAGATTATCAGCTATTGATTACATAGAAGCTAGTAAAATAGATTTTAAAGATGTTGATTCTTTTTTCCCTAATTACTATACATTAGAAGAGATTGATTTGAAAAATGATAAAAGACATTTTGATAATTTTATAATTGGAAATAAGAGTAAATATGTTTTCTATTCCAATATTTTTAATGTAGATGATGATGTTTATGATTATATGATGAATAATTATGAACCTATAAAAAGATTTGAAAAAAACAGGGTCTTTATTTTAATTATGAAAATAAAATAGTTTAACCCAATAGACTACATCAGAAAAAATAATAAAGAGTATAACTTAAACCTTCATAATCTCTGCTTCTTTTGTAGCCAAGTGTTCATCCACCTTTCGAATAAAAGCATCGGTTAATTTTTGAACATCTTCTTCGGCACTTTTGCAAATGTCTTCTGAAGTTCCTTCTTTTTCTAATTTTTTGATGTCGGTATTGGCATCTTTACGAGCATTTCTGATACCTATTTTTGCATCTTCGGCTTCTGCTTTGGCTTGTTTAACCAAATCACGTCTTCTTTCTTCGGTCAAAGCTGGGACATTGATAATGATGTTTTCACCATTATTCATTGGGTTAAAACCAAGGTTGGCAACCATAATCGCCTTTTCAATCGTATGCAACATACTTTTTTCATAGGGTTGGATGGTAATCGTTCTCGCATCGGGGATATTCACATTGGAGACTTGAGAAAGCGGTGTTTGGGAACCATAATAGTCAACAAAAACACTTCCTAACATTTGTGGAGATGCTTTTCCAGCACGAATGTTTAAAAATTCTTTTTCTAAATGTGCAATCGAACCAATCATTGATTCTTCTGTACTTTCTAAAATAAAATCGATTTCTTCCATTGTTTTATTGTTTGTGGTTAGTCGTTTATGGTTTGTAGTTAACAAGAAACAACAAACTATAAACCCTAAACTATATTTTTACTACGGTTCCTATATTTTCTCCGTTGCAAATTTTTAATAAATTTCCTTTTTTATTCATGTCAAAAACGACAATCGGCAATGCATTTTCCTGACTTAAGGTAAATGCAGTAGTGTCCATCACATTCAATCCTTTTTTAATAACATCATCAAAAGTTATATGGTCAAATTTTATAGCATTGGAATTTTTTTCTGGATCAGAATCATAAATTCCATCCACGCGTGTTCCTTTTAAAATAACATCGGCATGCACTTCAACACCACGAAGTACCGCAGCGGTATCAGTAGTAAAATAGGGATTTCCCGTTCCAGCGCCAAATATTACAATTCTTCCTTTCTCTAAATGACGAACAGCTCTTCTCTTGATATAGGGCTCAGCAATAGCTTCAATTTTTAACGCCGTTTGCAATCGAGTTAACATTCCTTTGTCTTCTAGCGCGCCTTGCAAAGCCATTCCGTTAATCACTGTAGCAAGCATTCCCATATAATCGCCTTGCACTCTGTCCATTCCATTACTAGCGCCAGCAATTCCTCTAAAAATATTTCCACCACCAATAACTATAGCAATTTCAATCCCTTTGTCATGAATTGCTTTAATTTCATCAGCATATTCGGCCAANCGTTTTGGGTCAATTCCATATTGTCTTTCGCCCATCAANGCTTCGCCGCTTAGTTTTAGAAGAATTCTTTTGTATTTCATCAGAAGTATTTTTATGTTGCAAATATAAACATATTATGTTTTTTATGGTATTGGATAAAAAAGAATATTTGGTAACAATTATCATCTTTTTGAACCGTTTGCTTTTGTAGCTTTGTGCCATAAATTTAAAAAGCATGAAATCCATCCTAAAAAATAGTTTGTCAAAAAGCTACACCTACAGTGAATATAGAAGACAAATTACGTCATTGTTACAAGAAGGAAAATCATCTGGAAATGAACAATCAGAAGCGTTGACACATTATTCTGAATTGAATGAAGTGCGGATGAATAGATTAGATAAAACGATGAAAGTTTCAGATGAAAATGGTCAAAAATTACAAAATTTGAAACGAAATTACATTTGGTTAGTGATTTCCGAAGGTTGGTGTGGAGATGCGGCTCAAATTCTTCCAGTAATTACTAAAATGGCGGAACTAACAGAGAAAATAAAATTAAAAATTGTTTTCCGTGATGAAAATGAAGCATTAATGAATTTATTTTTGACCAATGGAACGAAGTCAATTCCGAAGCTAATTATTTTAGACAAAAACACTTTGGAAGTTTTAGCCGATTTTGGACCAAGACCAAAAGGGGCAACTCAATTGATTGCTGATTATAAATCGGTGCATGGAATTGTAGATGAAAATGCAAAAACCCAATTACAACTTTGGTATTTGCACGACAAAGGAATTTCAATACAAAATGAGATTTTGGATTTATTGGTTACTCTAGAGTAATTATTTTCTCAAATTTCTCAGGAGAAATGCCATTTTCAACAGAATAATCACCAATTTTTGTTCTACGCAAAGCAGACAAATA
>B570J29619_1000077_pt1 | contig 10136 bp, 9 predicted proteins | sample LakMenEpi03Oct11_FD_29619 | JGI IMG/M metagenome (IMG submission 29619)
ATCGACTTCAATATTGTTTTCGACACAAGCACGAGTCAATAAAAATCCTGGATCAGAAATCGCAGGTGTACCCGCGTCTGAAATCAGTGCAATGGTTTCGCCAGCTTGTAATCGTTTGATTAAATTCTCCACCGTTTTATGCTCGTTATGCATGTGGTGACTGTGCATGTGGGTAGCAATTTCAAAATGTTTGAGGAGTTTTCCGCTAGTGCGTGTGTCTTCCGCCAAAATCAAATCGGCTTCGTTCAAAACTTTAATCGCTCTGAAAGTCATGTCATCCAAATTGCCAATGGGCGTGGGAACAATATATAATTTTGACATAAAAGCAAACACAGATTACACAGATTTTCACAGATTTATTGGTTTAAATCCATTAGATTAGTAATGTTATTAGTTAAATTTTTTCTCCACAATTTCCATAAATCTTTCGAGATAATCTTCTTTTCCAACCCAATAGTTGTAATCCGGTATTACCATTTCGTTGATGAAGTTTTTGGCCTCTTCTAAAGTGTCAAACGTATTTAATTGAGAAATCACACGATTAAAATCTTCATTGCTTTCGCCAAACAAATTATTCACAAAAGCAACTCTATCATTCAATCCAATTTCAATTGATTTTGATGAAACTGATTTTTCTTCATTTTCCTTGTTTGTTTGTTTCTTCTGTTGGCTTGCATTCGGGTCAGCTGAAAACAAAGACACTTCATCAGGTTTTACAAAAACCGTATCGGCATAATTTTCGCCCAGTAATTCTTCAAAAGATACTTGCTTGGCTTCAGGTTTCACTTCTGAAGCTAGTTCTGCTGGTTCGATTTGCTCTTTCTCTTCTACTTCCAATTCAAAAATAGGTTTAAAAACTGGCTCTTCTTCATCAACTTCTGGTTCAATTACAATTTCTTCTTCTGATGATTCTTCGTCTTCAAAAACAGTTTCGGGCGTTTCTTCGTCTTCATCAGAAACGATTAATTTTTCCTCTTCTATTTCTGGTTCGGTTGCAACAACTACTTCAGCAATTGGCTCAACAACCTCTTTTGGTGTAGTATTTTCAAAAGATTGTTCTATTTTTTCTTCTAAAACGTCTTGGGTAACATCTGATTTTATGGACTCAAAATTATCTTGATAAAACTTTAAAACAGAAAGTGTTTCGTATAATTTTTGGGTCTCTTTATACAACTGATCAACTTCCGATTTGTTTTTAAGTTTTAAAATTCGGTGCGCAATACTGATTAATTCGGATTCTAATCTTTTTTTCATAAGTTTAAAAATTATAGTGAAAGGCGTTTCTTTTTTAATAAATTTGTTTGCGTTACAAAGTAACAAAACTAATCAAATTTTAAAGGTTGAAAATTACAAAATGTTTCTCGAAAATACAGTAAATCATAAAGAACAATTTGGATGGATTGAAGTCATCTGCGGTTCAATGTTTTCGGGAAAAACCGAAGAACTCATTCGCCGATTGAGAAGAGCTCAATTTGCCAAACAAAGAGTGGAAATTTTCAAACCTACCATCGATACTCGTTATCATGATGAAATGGTTGTTTCTCATGATTCTAATGAAATTCGTTCTACACCAGTTCCTGCTGCTGCCAATATTCGGATTTTGGCACAAGCATGTGATGTTGTAGGCATTGACGAAGCGCAGTTTTTTGATGACGAAATTATATCCGTTTGTAATGATTTAGCCAATTCAGGCATTCGAGTAATTGTTGCCGGTTTGGATATGGATTTTAAAGGCAATCCTTTTGGTCCTATGCCAGCATTGATGGCAACAGCTGAGTATGTTACCAAAGTTCACGCCGTTTGCACTCGCACTGGAAATTTAGCACATTATAGTTTTAGAAAAAACGACAATGACAAACTGGTCATGCTGGGTGAAACCGAAGAATATGAACCGTTGAGTCGTGCCGCCTATTTTTATGCGATGGAAAAGAATGAGGAAAAATAAATTTTGTAAGTAAAACAATTTTATAATTGTAAGATTTTATAAAAAATTTGAATTTCAAATCAATCTAAAAAAATCTTGAAAATTTATAAATTTGTGTTCTATTTTTTAACTATTTGGTTCTAAATAAGAACTAAACGGTAAATTTATGAAAGCAAATAATGGTTATAAAATCAGAAAAGATAGAGAATTGAAAGGTTTCACTCAGGATTATTTGGTGGGAAAACTAGAAATGTCCGAACGTGCTTATAGCAAAATAGAGATCAACGAGATCAAACTTGATAGGGGTAGAATTGAATAAAGTTCAAAAATCCTTGATGTAGAAACATTTGATTTAATTTCCTTTGATGATAATTTGGTTTTTTTATAATTGTTCGCAATCAGGAAAATTTCAAACTTTCAACAACAACTTCCCCACCGAACTCATGAAAAGCTTCAACTATAGAATAAATCATCTTGAAAAAGAAGTGTTGTTTTTAATGAGAAATGCTCCAAAAAAATTTAATTTTTTAAGATGTACGGATATATTTTATATATTTGTACGTATAATTTAAATTCTAAATTTGTTATGGACACTAAACTCACCTTGAAATTGGATAAAAACGTAATTGAAAAAGCTAAAGTTTATGCTGCTAAACAGAAAATTAGTATTTCTTTTATTGTTGAAAATTATCTAAATGCCATTACCTCAACGGAAAAATCAGAGGCAAAAGATGAAGTTAAAATATCTGAATTTGTTAAAAGTATTTCTGTTGGCAATGGAGAAATTCCAGTCGATTTTGATTACAAAAAAGCCCGTCAAGATCATTTAATTGAAAAATATAAATAATGAAAAAAATATTTATAGATACCAATGTATTAATTGATTTAATCGACAAAAGAGTTCCTTATTATCATGATGTTGCAATAATTTCAACTTTAGCAGAACAACAACAAATTAGGTTAGCAGCATCTTCACTTTCATTTGTAAACACTTATTATGTGCTTTCAAAAAAGCTTGACAATAAACTTGTAATTAATTCTTTAATGAAATACAGGCTGATATGTGAAGTGTCAAATATTGATAAAATTATTATTGATAAAAGTTTAATTTCAAATTTCAACGATTTTGAAGATGCCGTTCAACATTATAGCGCTTTGTATGACAAATGCGATATTCTCATTACTAGAAATAAAAAAGATTTCAAAAATTCTGAAATTCCTGTAATGACTCCATCAGAATTTTTAGTATCGATTAATAAACTATAATAACCTTGACACTAACCATTAGAAATATTGTTCCCATCATCAAAGCCAATTGGATTGGTCAAAATGATGTAGCCATTATCGATTATATTTCTATTGACAGCCGTTCGTTACAAAATGGAGAAAACACCTTATTTTTTGCGCTTTCTGGACCTAATCATGATGGGCATCAATATATAGAAGAGCTAATTAATAAAGGTACTCAATATTTTGTAGTCACTAGAATTCCTGAAGATGTNAAAGAAAAAGGNAATTTTTTGGTNGTTGAAAATACCCTTGAGGCATTACAAAAATTTGCTGCTTATTACCGCAGTTTATTCGATTTCCCAATAATTGGAATTACAGGTAGCAACGGAAAAACCATTATCAAAGAGTGGTTGAATTTCTTATTAAGTCCCGATTATAATATTATTCGAAGTCCAAAAAGTTACAACTCACAAGTGGGTGTGCCACTTTCTATTTTAGGCATTAAAGAAAAACATAATTTAGGAATATTTGAAGCCGGAATTTCCACTACCAATGAAATGGAAAAACTGCAAAAAATCATTCAACCCACCATAGGAATATTATCAAACATTGGTTCTGCACACGACGAAGGTTTTCAAAGTGCTGCCGAAAAAATAAAAGAAAAACTAAAACTTTTCACTTCAGTAAAAGTGCTGATTTTGAACAAAAATAAAAGCATAAGTGCTTTTGTAAACCCAAAAATTAAAACCTTCAGTTGGTGTTCAGACGATAAAAGTGCGGATGTTTTTATTACCAAAAAAAATTCAGGCGAATTAACCGAATTGCATATTACCTATAAAGAAGATACTTTTCCCGTAATTATTCCTTTTCAAGACCAAGCTTCGGTTGAAAATGCTATTCATTGTATGATGGTGATGCTTTATTTTGGATACAACCAAAAAGTTATTCAAACCCGAATGGCGCAATTGTATCCAGTAGAAATGCGTTTAAAAGTTAAAAATGGAATCAACAATACTACAATTATTGATGACAGCTACAGTTCTGATTTTCAATCGTTGAAGATTGCTTTAGACTTTTTAGAAAATCAAAAACAACATAAAAAGAAAACTGTTATTCTATCCGATATTTTTCAAAGCGGATTGAATAATGAAGAATTATACTCACAGGTTTCACAATTAATTATTTCCAATAAAATTAATCGAGTTATTGGCATTGGTGAAACATTTTCACAGTTTAAAAACAAGTTCATTAATTGTGTAGCATTCAAAAATGTAGCTGATTTTACTAAAGCTTTTGAAAACTTGAATTTTGAAAACGAAACCATACTCATAAAAGGGGCGCGCGATTTTCACTTTGAAGAAATCGTTTCTATGCTCGAAGAGAAAACACATGAAACGGTTTTAGAAATTAACCTGAATGCTATCAGTCATAACCTCAATTTCTACAAATCAAAACTAGCTCCAAAAACCAAAATGATGGTCATGGTCAAAGCATTTGGCTATGGTAATGGAGGTTTTGAAATAGCGAAGTTACTCGAACATCACAAAGTGGATTATTTGGGTGTGGCTTTTGCCGATGAAGGCATTTCTTTAAAAAGTGCTGGAATTACAGTTCCAATAATGGTTTTAAATCCAGAAAGCACCAGTTTTTCTGCCCTAATTCAACATCAATTAGAACCCGAAATATATTCGATAAAAGGACTAAAAGCATTCTTAAAAATTGCCGAACAAAAGAAACTGAAATACTTTCCTATTCATATTAAATTAGATACTGGAATGCATCGGTTGGGTTTTGAAGAAGAAAATTTAACCGAATTAATTCAAACTTTAAAAGGGAATGAAACGGTACAAATCAAAAGTATTTTATCTCACATGGCAACTAGCGATGATTTGAAACACGATGCCTTTTCAAAATCGCAAATCGCTTTGTTTGAAAAATTGTCTTCTCAATTGCAAACATCATTAAACATCAAACCTATTCGTCATATTTTAAACACCTCTGGAATTACTAATTATCCCGAAGCACAATACGACATGGTTCGTTTAGGCATTGGTTTATATGGAATTTCTAATGACTATGAAGAGCAAAAAGAATTAGAAAATGTTGGCACGTTGAAATCTATCATTTCCCAAATTAGAACTATTGAAAAGGGAGAAAGTGTGGGTTATGGTCGAAGATTCATTGCAGAAAAGGAAACTATAATCGCTACGATTCCTATAGGTTATGCGGATGGAATTAGAAGAGCTTGGGGAAACGGAGTTGGTTACGTATTAATCAATAATAAACAAGCCAAAATTATTGGTAGCGTTTGCATGGATATGTTGATGGTTGATGTTACCAATATTGATTGCAAAGAAGGTCAAACTGTTATTGTTTTCGGAGAAAACCCTACGGTTAACTTCATGACTAAACAGCTCAATACAATTCCGTATGAAATTTTGACGAGTATTTCGCAACGAGTAAAGCGCGTTTTTTTTAGAGAATAATTTTTTTTTTTTTGAACTATTTAAAATTTTATTATTTTAGTGCTCTATTAACCAAATAAAAACAAAACAAATATGGGAATGATTTCAGAATTTAAAGACTTTATTGCAAAAGGTAATGCCATGGATTTGGCGGTAGGAGTTATTATTGGAGCAGCATTTGGCGCTATTGTAGATTCATTAGTGTCAGATGTTATTACTCCAGCTTTACTAGATCCAGCTCTAAAAGCGGCACAAGTTGAAAACCTAGCCGATTTAAAAACAGGAGGAGGAATTCTTTATGGAAAATTCCTAGCCGCAACTATTAGCTTCATTGTAATTGCATTTGTAATTTTCATCATGGTAAAAGCTATCAATAGTATGAAAAAACCAGTTGAAGCTGCTCCAGCTGGCCCAAGTCAAGAAGAATTGCTTACTCAAATTAGAGATTTATTAAAAAAATAATACCGCTACATANCATATTCTANTTTAACCCTGAACTCGTTTCAGGGTCTTTTTTTTATATTTGGAGCACGGCATCCGTTTAATCAGGAAGTATCCTCCCGCTATCCGCTATATCTTTTTTTTCAAAAAAGGCTCTTATCGGGGCTAGTTAGAACCTATCTGCATTTCCTTCTTTTTTCTATATTCTATTCTCTTTTTTCTATATTCTATTCTCTTTTTTCTACCTACTTTTGTACTTCAAAAATAAATAGATAAAAATATGAAAGTTGCTGTTGTTGGCGCAACCGGAATGGTTGGCGAAGTAATGCTTACAGTTTTAGCCGAAAGAAATTTTCCGGTGACAGAATTAATTCCTGTGGCTTCCGAAAAATCGGTTGGAAAAGAAATTGAATTCAAAGGAAAGAAATACAAAGTTGTTGGTTTGCAAACCGCTGTGGATANGAAAGCCGATATTGCTTTGTTTTCAGCTGGTGGCGAAACTTCGTTAGAATGGGCTCCAAAATTCGCTGCAGCAGGAACAACCGTAATCGATAATTCATCGGCTTGGCGAATGGATCCAAGTAAAAAATTAATCGTACCCGAAATCAATGCTTCCGAATTAACTGCAGCAGATAAAATCATCGCCAATCCNAACTGTTCCACCATTCAAATGGTAATGGTTTTAGCNCCATTGCANAAAAAATACAACATCAAACGTGTTATCGTTTCTACGTATCAATCCATCACTGGAACTGGTGTAAAAGCAGTGCAACAATTAGAAAATGAATATGCCGGAGTTCAAGGTGAAATGGCCTATAAATATCAAATTCATAGAAATGCCATTCCACAATGCGACAGCTTTGAAGCTAACGGGTACACCAAAGAAGAGATGAAATTGGTGCGTGAAACCCAAAAAATTATTGGCGATAAATCAATCGCAGTTACGGCAACCGCCATAAGAATTCCAGTGGTTGGCGGGCATAGTGAGGCAGTAAATGTCGAATTTTCGAATGATTTTGACATCAATGAAATTCGAAACATTCTACACCACACTGATGGTGTTACAGTTCAAGATAATACCGACACCTATACGTATCCGATGCCATTGTATGCGCAAGGTAAAGACGATGTGTTTGTGGGTAGAATTCGCCGTGATGAAAGTCAGCCGAACTCATTAAACATGTGGATTGTTTCTGATAATTTAAGAAAAGGCGCTGCGACTAATACCATACAAATTGCAGAATACTTAGTGGCAAATAAATTGATATAGATTTTTTTTCAACACAAATTAATTCGTGTANATCTGTGGCTAACTTTTTTAAAGGAAGTAATTGTTGGCTTTTTGCAAATCCTAAAATTTGTTAAAATCGAACGTTTTTTTTTTTTAATGGTTACCTTTGTTGGGATGAAAAGAAAATTAAATTTGTCAAATGCGTTCCTCGGATTGTTAGTATTGTTTTCAATACTTTTTCAATCTCTTCACGCTATTGAGCATTTAGCCAAACAGTTTTCCGAAGGTAGTTGTTATCATAAATATTCTGATAAAGCAACTTTAAATCACAGTCATTACTGGGAAAAATGTCATGTTTGTGAATTTGCGTTTAGTAACTTTACTGAAATAAAATTTGCTGAAATATCTTTTTTAAAAAAACCCATTTTTTGTCAACTTTCATTTTATCACTCAAAAGATAANATAACTTGCTACTCTGGAAGTAGTTTCTCGCTGCGTGGCCCGCCAATTGTTTAAATTTTCTTCACATAGGATTAGTGTTTACGAATTAGAAAACAATAAAAATGCAAAAATTCAGTTTGTTTTTTTGTTTATTGTGTTTTGGTAATGTTTATAGTCAAAACACCGTAAACGGAAAAATAGTTGATGAAAATGAGAAGGCATTAGAAAAAAGTCATATCCATATTTCGTCAAAAACAACCAACAGTAAAAAAGATGGTTCTTTTAGCATTCACAATATTCCAAATGGATCTACAAAGGTTTTAATAACTTATGTTGGATATAAACCCATTGATACTATAATTGAAATTAGTGGCAATCTTGAGTTAAATTTTAAGATGATACAAAAGAGGGAACAATTAGAGGAAATTGTTGTAAAACACAAAGACAATTATTTTAATCACTCCGTATCAGAACAAAAAATTAAAGAGAAAACCATTGAAAAATATAGTAGTCAGTCACTTGGTAATGTGCTTAAGGAAGTTTCGGGAATTTCAGTTTTAAAAACTGGGAGCACTATTGTAAAACCTATAATTAACGGGTTGCACAGTAATCGAGTTCCTATTTACAATAACAATGTAAAACTGGAAGATCAACAATGGGGAACGGAACATGCACCAAACTTTGATGTGAATGCAGCTGGAAAAATAACCGTTTTAAAAGGCGCATCTGGTTTGCAATATGGTGGCGATGCCATTGGCGGAATTGTAATTATAGAACCTTTCAGCACCAAAAAAGACACTCTTTTTGGAAAAACCATTATGACAATGGAATCCAATGGTCGTGGCGGAACCATTTCGTCTAGTTTACACAAAGGAAATTTTTGCGACTGGAGTTGGAATGCGCAAGGAAGTTTCAAATATTTTGGTGACCGAGAATCACCCGATTACATTTTGTCCAATACCGGAAACCGTGAAGCCAATTTTTCGGGTGATGTAAAATACATTGGCAAAAAGTTCGATTTTTCTGCCTTTTATAGTCTTTACAATGCAACCATAGGAATTTTGAGTGCTTCTCACATTGGGAATGTCAACGACTTATACAACTCTATAAATAACGAAAGTCCGGCTGTGATTGAAAATTTTACTTATGCTATTGGAAATCCAAAACAAAGAGTACAACATCATTTAGCGAAGCTGAATTACAATTATTACATCAAAGATGGCGAGTCTATTGGTTTGCAATATGCTTTTCAATTCAATAATCGAAAAGAATTTGATTTGCGAACCGGAGTTTCAGATTCTAGAGCAGCTTTAGATTTAAACTTGATGACGCATACTTTTAATGCCGATTATAAATTGAGCATTGACACTTGGGATTTTAAATCAGGAATTATGGGTTTGTTCCAAAATAATTCGGCAAATCCCAATACTGGTGTTCGTCCGTTAATTCCAAGTTATAATAAGTTTGATGCCGGAGTTTATGCTATTGTTGACAATCATATTTCGGATGATTTTTCGGTAGAAGCTGGAATTCGATATGATTTTTCAACGATTGAAGCGACGAAATATTATCTGAAATCACGTTGGAACGAACGAAATTACAGTCCAGAATTTAACAATTTTATTGAAGGAGATTTTGGAACACAATGGTTGACCAAACCAACGTTTACTTTCCACAATTTTTCGGCAAGTGTTGGAACGCAATATTCCTTTGGAAACGAATATGAATGGTATTTCAATATCAGTCGTACGGTTAGAAATCCAAATCCTTCCGAATTTTTTAGTGATGGATTGCATCATTCGAGTGGTATGATTGAATTGGGCGATTTGCGTTTGAAACAAGAAAAGTCGAATAAAATCAGTACTTCTTTGCAAAAACAATGGAAGAATTTCAAGGTAAACATCAATCCGTTTTTGAATTACATCGAAGATTATATGTTTTTGAAACCCGTTGGCTTTGAAACTACTATTCGCGGCGCTTTTCCAGTTTGGGAATACCAACAAATCAATGCATTGTTGACTGGAATTGATTTGAATTCGGAATGGCAAATCAGTGAACATTGGCAACATCGTTTGCTTTTATCGTATGTAAACGGAAAAGATAAAACCAATGACGATTTTATTATAGATATGCCACCATTGAACATCAATAACCGAATTCAATTTAACCAAAAAAGGTGGAACAATTTAACGATTGAATTGCAGAGCGAAGTAGTTTTTACACAAACTGCCTTTCCTAACAATAATTTTACAACCAATATTATTGTAAACAATGAGTTAACTCCTATTGAAGTTGATATCAGTACTCCGCCACCAGGCTATCATTTGTTGCATTTCACATCAGATTTTCAATTTAAAATCGCCAATAATTCTATGGCAACATTAGGTTTTTCTGTATTTAACCT
>B570J29619_1000079_pt1 | contig 10037 bp, 10 predicted proteins | sample LakMenEpi03Oct11_FD_29619 | JGI IMG/M metagenome (IMG submission 29619)
CTTAGCTGCTGGTTTTTTCTTAGCTGCTGGTTTTTTCTTAGCTGCTGGTTTTTTCTTAGCTGCTGGTTTTTTCTTAGCTGCTGGTTTTTTCTTAGCGCTAACTGATGTTGAAGGTTTAGAAATTGTTGCTGGAAGTGTGCTATTAGTTTCTGCTGGTTTTGAAGAACCAAAAATTGCTGAAATTAATTTTTTGATCATTTAAAAATACTCCAAAGAATAAAAAAAATTTTTTTTACTGCAAATGCAAGTGTAAATATGGACTTGTTTTTAAACCTAGTCAAGTTTTTATTGCAATTATTTTCATATTACTTTTCGCGCGAAAATTAGTTTTTTTATTTAATTTTTTAAATTTCTAAGTGCCAATAAAGACAATATTACCGTTAAAAAAAGTACTCGATACTTTTCCAGTAAAATTTTGGTTCAAAAATGGTGTATTTTTACCTTCACTAATTAAAGTTTTTGAATTTATTTCCCATGAATGTTCAGGGTTAAATATACAAATATCTGCATCCGAATTAACTGAGAGGCTTCCCTTATTAATTTCCAAAATGCTTGAAGGCTGATTCGTTATTTTATTGATTAGCAAGCCTAAGTNTATTTTGTAATCCTCGGATAGCTTGTATACNAGAGGCATCAGAAGCTCTACGCTTGATGCACCATATTCAGANTCGGCGAAAGGTTTTAACTTATTATCTTCATTTACTGGTGAATGGTCTGAACATATTGCATCAATTGTGCCGTCAATAATTGAATCAATAATCTTCATTCGATCAGATTCTCTTCTTAAAGGAGGCTTTAAAAAACAGTTAGTGTTAAAGAAGCCAATATCATTGTCTGTAAGAAAAATTTGATGGATAGAAACGTCACAAGTTACATTGACACCATTTTTTTTAGCTATTTTTATTAAATTTAATCCATCAGCAGTTGATATTTTATTCAAATGAATCTTCGTTTTGGTTAAATGAGCTATTTCCAGTATTTTATTAATAGCAGTAGTTTCACTTATGCTTTGAATACCTTTTAATCCAAGTCGAGTTGAGATTTCACCGGCATTTATAATGCCTTTTTCTGATAAATAAGCATCCTCTGCTCTTAAAAATGCTTTTAAATTGAATGTGGAGAGATATTGAAATGATCTATATAAAACTTCAGTGTCTTGTATTGGCTTTTCTGCTTGAGAAAAACCAATACACCCAGATTCGTATAAATCGTTTATTTCGGTTAATAATTTCCCATTCAATTTTTGAGTGAGAGCTCCAAGAGGATATACATTACCTAATTTAAGTGCCTCTGATTTATTCTTTAGCATTTTCACAAGGCCTGGCTCATCTAGAATCGGCGTTGTGTCTGGAGGACAAACCATGCCAGTGACTCCACCAGCATTTGCAGCTTTCATTTCACTTTCTAATGTTGACTTATATTGGTTGCCTGGCTCTCTTAAATTTAATTGAAGGTCAATAATGCCTGGTATAACTATTTTTTTTGAGGCGTCAATTATCTGCTTTGCTTTTTTTGAGTCTAAATTTTTATTTAGCTCCGTAATTTTTCCATCTACGACCAATATATCTAATATGTCATCTATATTATTTTTTGGGTCAATCACTCGACCATTTTTGATTAGAATACTCATGAATGTTGTCCAGCTAAAATTGCCATCACAGCCATTCTTACAGCTATACCAAAAGTCACTTGGGGAAGGATGACAGATTGCTCACTGTCAGCTACTACTGAATCAATTTCAACCCCTCTATTCATTGGACCCGGATGCATAACTATTGCATCTTTTTTCGCCAAATCTAATCGCGCTTGATTTAATCCATAAGTTTTGAAGTATTCTTCTTGGGAAGGCAACATGATTCCATCCATTCTTTCATTTTGAATCCTTAGCATCATAATCACATCTACATCTTTAAGTCCTTTGTCGATATCGTAAAAAACATGTACCCCTAGCTTTTCAATTTCATCGGGAAGTAATGTTTTGGGAGCAATCACTCTGACTTCAGGAACGCCCAGTATATTTAATGCGTGAATATTAGATCGTGCAACCCTAGAATTTAGAATATCTCCGACGATAGCCACTTTTAGCTTATTAAAGTTTGTTTTGTATTTTCTTATAGTAAAAGCATCAAGAAGACCTTGGGTGGGGTGGGAGTGATTTCCGTCACCTGCATTGATAATGTGAATATTTGGCTTTACATGAGATGCGATAAAATGAGCTGCGCCTGATGATGAATGCCTTACAACAAAAATATCTGCATTCATAGCAATCAAATTATTGATTGTATCTAAAACAGTTTCACCCTTAGATTGAGACGAGGTAGCAACATTTAGGTTAATGACATCAGCAGAGAGTCTTTTGGCGGCAATCTCGAAAGTAGTTCTAGTTCTTGTGCTATTTTCAAAGAAAACATTACATACTGTTTTGCCTCTTAAAATAGGAACTTTTTTAACATCTCTCTCGCCTATTTTTAAGAATGATTCCGCTGTATCCAAGATTTGGATAATTTTATCTTTTGACAAACCTTCAATAGATAAAAGATGATTTAAATTGCCTTTATTATTTAGCTGGGGATTAAACATGAGATTCCTTTAGCTGAAAGGCAAATTTTTTATTCTCATCCAATATAAGCTCTAAATGTTGATCTTTATTGAGGCTAATTTTTTCGATACAAATCTGCGGAGCAATAGGAAGCTCTTGCTCATTTCTGTCAATTAAAACAGCTAGTGTAATTTTGTCAGGTCTTCCATAATCAAAAATTTCATTCATGGCAGCTCTTACAGTTCTTCCTGAAGAAAACACATCATCAATAAGAATAATATGCTTGCCATTAATTTCCGTATCAATTTTTGAAGGCTTGTTTTTTATTTTTAAGCCGCGACTGGAAAAATCATCCCTATAGAAAGATGTATCAATTGAGCCTGTTGCGACGGTATTTCTTAAGCCAGGTAAAATTTTTTGAAGAATAAGTTCCCCACCGCGCTGCACACCAATAAGAACAGTGTTGTCATCAATCACTTCATTGATTTTATTTTTTAGGCTTTCTATAAGATTTTCTGCGTTAGGTAGATTCATTTTTTAACTTAAATTTGATCAAGATAAGATTGTAAAATAATTTTGGCAGCTATCTGGTCAATTAATAGTTTCTTTTTCTTTACATCAATTTTTTTATCTTTAAGCTCATGACTAGCTTCTATTGAAGTATAGCGTTCATCAATAAGATGAGTGGGGAGTGAGTATTTTTCCTCTAGTTGCTTGGCGAATTTTTTAGATAGATTAGTGACTTTATGTTCAGACCCGTCTACATTAAATGGAACCCCAACAACAATAGACACAGGCATCCATTCTTCCATAATTTTTTGAATAGCTTCGAATTTTTGATTATTCGTTGCAGATTCGATTGTTATTAAAGCNTGAGCTGTCTTGGATACATTGTTTCCAATCGCAACNCCTATGCGCCGNTGTCCAAAATCAAATCCTATGATATTCCCTTCTCTTTGCTTACCTAATCACTTGATGATTNTCAATATTTAACATGGTAATTTGGTCGAGCTTAATTCTAAATTTANGCTAACAAGGGAAGTTTTTTTCGAAAAAAAAACTGACATGAAGTCAGTTTGACAGTGTGCTTTAAAATTATTTTTTCTATAATTTTTCAATGTCNCCATTCTAGCATAATTTATTAATGACACATATTAATTTTCTAAATAACCTGTAATTTCAAGTCCAAAGCCAATCATGCTTGGCATCTTTCTTGGAGCAGAAAGTAGCTTCATTTTTCTAACTCCTAAATCTACNAGTATTTGAGAGCCAATCCCATAATTTCTTAAATCATTATGACTCTTAAGTGGCAGGGTGTTTTCTGTTTTTAAAATATTTAGAAGATCATTGGTGTTTGTATTGTGGTTTATAAAGACCAATACACCGCCATCCTCACTTATTTTTTTGATAGCCTTCAAAGCATTCCATGAGTGTTTTTTGTCTTCTATATCTAAAAGATCTATCACCGATAAAGGTTCATGCACTCTTACAATAGTTTCTTTATCTTTTTGAATTTCGCCCTTAACAAGTGCGATATGAGTTTCTTCTAAGATTTTGTCTTTATATAAAATTAATTTCATTTCGCCATAAGGCGTTAAGATGTTTTTTTCGATTAATTTTTCGATTAATTTTTCATTTTTTCTTCGGTATTCGATGAGATCTGCAATTGTTCCAATTTTAATATTATGCTGCTCTGAAAATTTAATTAAATCTGGAAGTCTTGCCATATTTCCATCTTCATTAAGAATCTCACATATCACTGATGCTGATTCAAGGCCTGCAAGATGAGCAAGATCACATCCAGCTTCAGTATGGCCAGCCCTAACAAGCACGCCACCTTTTTTAGATATTAATGGGAATATGTGGCCGGGTCTTACAATACTTTTTGAAGTGGCATTTTTATGAATTGCAGCTTTAATCGTAGTGGCTCTGTCATTTGCTGAAATTCCAGTAGTGACACCTTCAGCAGCTTCAATAGATACCGTAAAGTTAGTCCCTAAACGAGTTTCGTTTTCTTGAACCATAAGGGGCAATTCGAGCATTTTGCATTTCTCTTCTGTCAGCGTGAGACAAATAAGGCCGCGTCCGAATTTAGACATAAAATTAATATGATCTGAATTAGCAAATTCAGCTGCAAGAACGAGATCACCTTCATTTTCTCTATTTTCCTCATCTACAAGGATAACCATTTTGCCTTGTTTTATATCTTCAATAATTTCAACTATAGGACGGATCATCTATTCTTTATTTTCTTTTGAGGATGTTTTCAAGGTATCTAGCAATCAAATCTACTTCAATATTCACTTCACTTCCCTTGGTTAGATTTCCTAAATTAGTTTCCTTAAGGGTAAATGGAATGATGTTTACTTTAAAAGCATCATTTTTAATTGAGTTTACTGTAAGGCTTACGCCATTTATTGCAACAGATCCCTTTTCAGCAATAAATTTTAGTAGTTTTTTAGGGGGCTTGATTTCTAAAATCCAACATTGGCTATTAGTTTTAATGCTATTGATTTTTGCTATACCATCAATATGACCTGTAACAAAATGGCCGCCTACTTTTCCATTATATAAAACGGCACTCTCTAAATTTACTGGAGATTTTTCAGTGAAAGATATAGTTCTTTTTAATGTTTCTTCGGATACATGAAATATAAATTGATTATTTTGTTTTTTCTGAATAGTAAGGCATACCCCATTGATAGATATACTATCGCCCAAGTTGCTTGTCCCCATTTTATTGGCCTTATAGGCCACAGTAATGCGAGCATCTTTTTTTAAAGATTCAATTTTTTTTATTGAGCCAATGGATTGAATTATGCCTGTAAACATAAGGTGATTTTATCAGATTAGAATGTATAACCCTGATAAAATAAAGCAAATGTCTTTACTTAACAAATACCTGCCTTTTGAAGTTTGGATTGCTTATAGATATATAAAGTTTAAGCAAAAAAATAGCTTCATATCTTTTATTTCAATGACAAGCATGGTTGGAATAGCTCTTGGAGTTTCAGCGCTCATTATTATTCTATCTGTTATGAATGGTTTTCAGGATGAACTTCGAACACGAATCCTTGGGGTGGCTTCTCATATTGAAATTACAAGCTCAAATAATACATTGACACATTGGGAAGACTTAACAAAAAAACTTCATGAATCTCCGGAGGTAATAGGGTCGGCGCCTTATGTAGATGGCCAGGGTATGTTGGTTAGTGAATTCGGAAGTCAGGGGATTATGCTAAGAGGTATTTCATCAGAACTTGAGGGCAATGTTGATGATCTGGAAAAGAAAGTTAAGGTTGGTAAATTATCTGATTTAAAACCTAATGCATTTAATTTGATTTTGGGCATAGACACTGCAAAGCAACTAGGTATTGTGGTTGGAGATAAAGTTAATATTTTAATTCCGCAAGGCTCATATACGCCTGCAGGCACATTTCCTAGAATGCGACAATTTAATGTTTCAGGTATTTTTGAAATTGGAATGTATGAATATGATTCCGGCATGGCGCTAATGAATCTGGAGGATGCCCAGAAATTCCTTCAAATGAACGATGCCGTTTCTGGGGTTAGGGTAAAGATTCTTGATCTTTTTTTAGCGCCTTTAGTCGCAAAAAAATTATCGGACGGCTTGTCGGAATCGGGTGTTTTTTATGTCAGTGATTGGACAAAAAAGCATGCCAATTTTTTTGCGGCTGTTCAAATGGAAAAAAGAGTGATGTTTATCATTCTGATGTTAATCATCGCGGTTGCAGCATTTAATATCGTTTCTACTTTAGTGATGGCGGTGACTGATAAAAGATCAGATATTGCAATTCTTAAAACATACGGCGCGAAACCTAAAAGCATTCTATATATATTTATTATTCAAGGTTCTTTAATTGGCATAATCGGAACTATCAGCGGGGTATTTTTAGGGACTGTTGTTGCGTTAAACATTCATTCAATCGTGCCTTTTATTGAGCACTTATTCAACGTTCAGTTTTTATCTAAAGATATTTATTATATTTCTGAAGTACCTTCCAAGCTTTTGTTAAGCGATATAACTGTTATAGCCTTTATCTCGATTTTGTTATCGATTATTGCCACAATTTATCCAAGCATAAAAGCTTCTAACACTTCACCTGCTGAGGCGTTAAAGCATGATTAAAAAATTACTTATTGCTTGTAAGGATTTATCTAAGACATTTCCTGGTTTAGATGAAGCAATTATTAACAAGCTAAATCTTAATATCAGCGAGGGAGACCATACAGCGATTATTGGCGTCTCGGGGTCTGGTAAAAGTACACTTCTTCATCTTATGGCTGGACTTGAAAAGGCCTCATCTGGACAAGTAAAAATTTTAGATCAAGATATCTCATGCTTAAGTCAAGATGAATTAGGAGTTTTGAGAAATACACATTTAGGCTTCGTGTATCAGTTTCATCATTTGCTCAGCGATTTCAATGCTATAGAAAATGTTGCAATTCCGTTGCTAATTAGAAGGCATACATACAAACAGGCTTTTAAGGAAGCTGAGACCCTATTAAAAAAAATAGGCTTAGGTAAAAGGCTGACTCATAAGCCATCCGAATTATCTGGGGGCGAAAGGCAGAGAGTGGCAATCGCAAGATCTTTAATCACTAAGCCAAAGTGTATTCTTGCAGATGAGCCCACAGGAAATTTAGATGGTAAAACGGCACATTTTGTATTTGATTTATTGCTTGATTTAGCCAAAGAGAATCAATCAACTCTGGTCTTGGTAACTCATGATAATCAGCTAGCATCAAAATTAAAGTTTCAATATAAATTAAATCAAGGAAAACTTAAAAAGACGTAAGTTTATTTAAGCAATTAACCGAATATTAAGACAAGTTGATTTAAGCAATTAACCGAATATTAAGATAGAATAATACCCATCAAATACTTGGAGAGTTAGTTATGTGGGAAATTATTTTAGCCGCTGGATGGCCGATTTGGCCACTCATATTCGCATCAATTATCGCTTTGGCAATTATTGGCGAGCGATTTTGGTCTTTAAGGCATGAAATTGTTGCCCCAAGCGATCTTCTCCCAGAAGTTCAAAAGTTATTAAATCAAGGCGCAATCAAAAAAGATGTGATTGCAAAAATCAAAGAACACTCTCTTTTGGGTGAAATTTTTGCAAGTGCTCTTATTAATTCAAATACATCTGCAGCTCATATTAAAGAAGCGATAGAAGAGTCAGGCAGAGGAGTTAACTACAAGCTTGAAAAGTACTTACCAACACTTGGAACGATCGCAGCAGTCGCACCTCTTTTAGGACTGCTAGGTACGGTGATAGGTATGGTCGATCTTTTTAGTTCATTTACAAACAGCGGTCATGATGTGGCAGTATTTGCGAGAGGTATTTCAGTAGCTCTCTATAACACAGCAGCAGGTATTGTNGTGGCGGTTCCCGCTATGATTTTTTATCGATTTTTTAGATCNAAAGTAGATGATTTAATTTTTGACATGGAGCAACAAGCGCTTAAGTTGATTGAATCTATGGGTGTTCGTAAATAAATAATTAGGATTGCATATGAATTTTCAGCGAGGAAAAAAACACGAAGAGATGGAATTGAACTTGGTTCCTTTAATCGACGTNTTATTNGTTATTATTATTTTCCTTGTCGTAAGTACAACCTTTTCTAGATTTAGTGAATTAAAAATTAATCTTCCTACTGCNGAAGCCAATAGCCCTGATAAGAAACCTAATGTTATTAATGTNTCTATTACAGCGGAAGGTCTCTACGCTATAAATGATANTCCTTTGCCAAATAAGAGCCTTGAATCTATTATTGCGGCTTTAAAAAATTCAGCAAAAGGTGAAAAAGAAATACCGGTGATTATTAATGCAGACGCGAAATGTGAGCACCAGTCCGTCATTAATGTTATGGAAGCCTCAAGACAGGCAGGGTTAACTCATATTACGTTCTCAACAAAAGTTAACTAGACTTTAAAAGGGTTTAGCTTTTTTTGGCCTAATGGCAAAAAATATTAAAAACATAACTGCATCACAGCCAATAAATTTTAGATATCTTTATAAAAGACTGTTTAAATATACTTGGCAACATAAGTTTATTTTATCTTTAAGTTTAATTTCATTGGTTGTGCTGTCATTAACGAATACAGCATTTCTTGCCATTATTAAAAAAATTACTGATCAGGGGTTCGGGTCAGGAATTGCAGATAAACAATCTTCCTTAGCCCTCCTTCTTCTCTTGGTCATGTCGATAAGAGCCTTATCTGGATTATTCTCAAGCTATTTTATGAAATCAACTTCATTGAAGGTTGTTGAAAGTCTTAGATCTGATTTATTTAAGAAGATTATGATGTTGCCAATGAATTTTTTTGACAAAAATTCATCAAGTCATATTGTCTCTAAGTTAAATAGCGATGTTCAGCAGCTCTCAAATGTGATTACAGATATAGGATTTAATCTCATAAAGGATGGGATAAGTTTTATTGGGATAGTTTGCTATATGATTTATTTGGACTGGAAACTTACACTAGTATTTTTATTGTTAGCTCCAATCCTGGCCTATTATCTTAAAATAATGTCGCCGAGACTCAGAGCTGCAGGAACAATTTCACAGAATGCAAATGGCGAGTTAATCATGGCATCTGATGAAGCTATCGCCGCACAAAGAATTGTTAAAATATTTGGAACAAGCCAATACGAAGTTAGTCGATTTAATAAAATTTCAGAAAAGATAAGGAAAATCCAGGCAAAGCTTATAAGAATTGCAGCTTTAAATTCTTTTACAGTAGAAATTTTAGCGGGCATTGCATTATCAGGAATTGCTTTTTATTCATTTGGTAAGTTTTCAGCGGGGCAATTTGCTGCTTTCTTTGCAGCCTTGTTGATGATTATTGCCCCAATTAAAAGCTTAACCTCCATTAATGACAAAATTCAAATTGCTATAGCAGCCGCTAAAAGTGTATTTGGTTTAATGGATGAGCCCTCAGAAATTGATCGTGGCACAAAACTTATTAAGAGGGCAAAAGGACATATAAAAATATCTGACTTAACCTTTAAATATCAAAATAGTAAAGATAATATTCTTGAAGNTATTAATTTAAATATTAAGCCTGGTGAGAAAGTGGCACTTGTCGGAAAATCTGGCGGCGGAAAAACAACACTAATTAATTTATTACCAAGATTTTATGAAATTGACCAAGGTAAAATATTTTTAGATGGTATTAATATTAATGATCTTAAGTTAAGAAACCTGCGAAGTCAGTATTCGTTGGTAAGCCAGGATACAATTTTATTTAATGACACAATAATGAATAATATAGCTTATGGCAGTTCAGAAGGGTCCGTAAGTATAGAGGACGTTAAAAAAGCTGCTATCGCAGCAAATGCCTGGGAATTTATTGACCCGCTTCCAAACAAACTAGACCACGAAATTGGCGATAGGGGCGTTAGACTTTCTGGAGGTCAAAGGCAAAGAATTTCAATTGCTCGTGCTATTTTAAAAAATGCACCTATAT
>B570J29619_1000089_pt1 | contig 9605 bp, 8 predicted proteins | sample LakMenEpi03Oct11_FD_29619 | JGI IMG/M metagenome (IMG submission 29619)
AAAGCGAATGTTCCACTGTAAAACGATAAGCTTCACGAAAACGAAACTCGCTGTAATAACCAAACCCAACAATACGATTATNNATAGTTGCTACAATAATTGGAAAACCTTTTTTTAGTTTATCCTCAAAAATGGCTTGTTGTTGTTCCAATGTCCTGGGATGGTAATCATAGAGTGCCGTTGAGTTTAGAATATTAAAATTTATAATTTCCACAATGGCTTGTAAATCTTCGGTTTTATAGGGTCTGATTGTTGTTTTTTCCATTTCACAATTAAAAAGTTAAATGTAAAAAAAACTTTGAACCTTTGTATCTTTGTTATCTTGAAAGTTTATAATAAATGATTTACCCTAAAATACCTTTGGCACAAAGCATCATTGAGATTTGTAATGCCAAAGGAGTTCACGATATTATTATTTCACCCGGTTCTAGAAATGCGCCGCTGACTATTGGGTTTACTAATAATCCAAAATTTAGATGTTACAGCATTGCAGACGAACGTTGTGCGGCCTTTTTTGCATTAGGTATTGCACAACAAACTCAAAAACCAGTGGCTGTAGTGTGTACTTCGGGTTCGGCATTGCTCAATTATTATCCTGCATTGGCAGAAGCATTTTACAGTCAAATTCCGTTTATTGTAATTTCTGCCGACAGACCTACTGATAAAATAGATATTGGCGATGGGCAAACCATTCGCCAGGAAAATGTTTTTTTGAATCATTCTTTATACAACGCTAACCTTACAGAAGCTGCCACTAAAGAAAACGATGTTAGCATTAATGAAGCTATTAATGTGGCTATTGCCCAAAAAGGACCAGTGCATATCAATGTTCCTTTTGAAGAACCATTGTATGAAACCACAAACAAACTATCAGTTGATTGCAATATTTATGATACATTTAAAATTAACAATTTTGTTAGCCAAGATGATATTGCTTCTTTTTCTAACTTATGGAATCAAAGCGATAAGATTTTAATTTTAGTAGGCGATTGCATTCCAAATTCAGTAGAACAAAAATGGATTGACCATTTGGCATCATTTCCATCCGTAGTGGTATTAACAGAAACTATATCCAATTTGCATCATCCTTCATTTATCAATACTATTGATACCTTGATAACACCATTTGGCTCAAAGGAATTTACAGAATTGCAACCTCAAATTCTAATTACTTTTGGTGGTATGATTGTGTCAAAAAGAGTAAAATCCTTTTTAAGGAAATACAAACCAAATCATCATTGGCATATTGATGAATTGAGAGCTTACAATACGTTTGGCACTTTGACCAAACATTTTATTGTACATCCCAATCAGTTTTTTAAACAATTTTTTCCCTTTGTAAATCATGTGAAAAGCAATTATAAAGCCACTTTTGAAGCAATTCATCAACAAAGAAAAATTAAACACCAAGAGTATCTTTCTAAAATTAAATTCTCTGATTTAAAAGCTTTTGAGAGTATATTATCTAATTTGCCAAAGCATATTCAGTTGCAAATTAGTAACAGTTCTCCCATACGCTATGCGCAACTCTTTTCAATTGATACTACTATTGAAGTGTATTGCAATCGTGGCACAAGCGGCATAGATGGCAGTACATCCACCGCAATTGGTGCAGCTGTTGGCAGTAAAAAACCAACGGTTCTAATTACTGGCGATGTTGGTTTTTTGTATGATAGTAATGCATTGTGGAATAATTATATTCCTAAGAATTTTAAAATTATTTTGATTAATAATGGAGGAGGAGGCATATTCCGAATATTACCAGGGCATGAAGAAACAGAAACTTTCAATACGTTCTTTGAAACTTCTCATTGTTTGACTGCCGAGCATTTAGCCAAAATGTACCAATTCGATTATATAACNGCTAGCGATGAAACCTCTTTATCAAACAGTTTGAAACAATTGTTCAAAAACAACGACAAACCAACAATATTAGAAGTTTTTACACCAACGAGAGAAAACAATAAACTGTTATTGAACTATTTTGAAGCTTTGGTCTAAATTTATATCTTTACTAAATGAGCCAAACTAATAAACTAAAAATATTCAACGATCCCATTTATGGGTTTATTACCATTCCCAATTCGTTGGTGTATGATTTAATTCAGCATCCTTATTTTCAAAGGTTACGTCGTATTTCTCAAATGGGTTTGTCCTATTTGGTGTATCCGGGTGCTCATCATACTCGTTTTCACCATGCACTTGGTGCCATGCACATGATGCAGCAAGCGGTGGAAGTACTTCGTTTTAAAGGTGTTTCCATTTCCAAAGAGGAAGAAAATGCATTGTATGTGGCGATTCTACTGCATGATATTGGTCATGGGCCTTTTTCGCATGCAATGGAACACAGTATAGTTGAGGAAGTAAATCACGAAGCCATTTCGTTGTTGTTTATGGACAAACTGAATGAAGAATTTGATGGACAATTGAGTTTGGCAATCCAAGTTTTTAAAGGCGAATATCATAGAAAGTTTATGTTGCAGTTGATTTCAAGTCAGCTCGATATGGATAGAATGGATTATTTAAAGCGTGATAGTTTTTATTCGGGCGTTGCTGAAGGAAATATCAATTCGGACCGACTAATTCAGATGATGAATGTAGAAAATGATGTGTTGGTGATGGAAGAAAAAGCCATTTACTCGATAGAAAAATTCTTAATGGCTCGACGTTTAATGTATTGGCAAGCGTATTTACACAAAACCAGTTTGGTTGCTGAATTAACTTTGACAAAAACCTTGCAAAGAGCCAAAGAGTTGTTGCAAAAAGGGATTTCAGTAGAATGCAGTCGACCATTAAAGTATTTTATGGAGCATAAAGTAACACTCGATAGTTTCTCCAATGATGATTTAGATACCTTTGCTCAACTAGATGATTTTGATATTATTAGCGCTTTGAAAGAATGGCAATATCACGATGATTTTATTTTGAGTAGTTTAAGCAAAATGATTATCAACAGAGACTTATCCAAGATAAAACTCAACAGCGAAAAATTTCCTGTAGAAGTGTTACAAGAAATGTCAACTCGTTTTGCCAAAGAGCATAATATCAGCTTACAAGATGCCAAGTATTTTATTTTTAAAGGAAAAATCAAAAACCAAGCTTATAGTATAGAATCCGAACCGATTAGAATATTTAAGAAAGACCGAACAATTGAAGATGTAGTGGAAGCATCGGATCAATTGAATTTAAAAGCTTTATCAAAACCAGTAACCAAGTATTTTATCTGTTTTCCAAAAGTCCTTTCAGAAAAATAGGTAATAAAATCGTTTTTTTATATTTTTGTGGCAATGAAATTTACAGCAGCTCAAATAGCGGGAATTCTTGAAGGCGAGGTTGTAGGCAATCCTGATGCCGAAGTATTCAAATTAGCCAAAATAGAAGAGGGAACCAAAGGTTCGCTGACATTCTTATCAAACCCAAAATATCTTAATTTCATTTATTCAACAGAAGCTACCATCACCATTGTAAATAGAAGTTTTGAACCAGAACAAGCCATCACTACTACTTTAATCAAAGTTGAAGATGCTTATCAATCATTTTCAAAACTTCTTGAATATTACAATCAAGTAAAGTTAATGAAATCAGGTGTTGAACAACCNTCTGTTATTTCTGAAAATGTTTCTTATGGAGATAACTTGTATTTGGGAAGTTTCTGTTACCTNGGTAAGAATGTAGTTATAGGTAATAATGTAAAAATTTATCCTAATACATTTGTTGGCGATAATGTTAGTATTGGCGATAATACTATTCTATTTGCTGGTGTGAGAATATATTCTGAAACAATAATTGGTGCCAATTGTACGCTACATTCGGGTTGTATTATTGGTTCTGATGGATTTGGATTTGCGCCAACGGAGGAAGGAACTTTTAACAAAATACCTCAAATAGGAAATGTTATAATCGAAGATAATGTTGACATTGGTTCATGTACTACTATTGACAGAGCTACATTAGGTTCTACTATAATCAAAAAAGGGGTGAAGTTGGATAATCAAATTCAAATAGCACACAATGTAGAAATAGGAGAAAATTCGGTTATTGCTGCACAAACAGGAGTTGCTGGCTCGACTAAAATTGGTCACAATTGCATGATTGGCGGACAAGTGGGAATTGCTGGTCATTTAACAATTGGAAATAATGTTAGAATCCAAGCGCAATCAGGTATAGGCAAAAATTTAGCAGATGGTGAAACTGTGCAAGGTTCACCCGCGTTTAATTATGGAGACTTTAGTAAAGCGTATGTCCATTTCCGAAATTTACCGAAAATTGTTTCCGATATGGAAGACTTAAAAAAAAATAATTTATAAATTAAAATTTAAATTGTAATGGTTAAACAAAAAACCATCCAAAAAGAGATTTCATTGTTAGGAGTTGGATTGCACACTGGAAATGAAGTTACGATGACTTTTAAACCAGCACCTATAAACAATGGATTTTCTTTTGTAAGAGTTGATCTTGAAGGAAATCCTGTAATTGAAGCCGATGCCAACTATGTGGTCAATACACAAAGAGGAACAAATCTAGAAAAATTGGGTGTTAAAATTCAAACACCTGAGCATGTTTTAGCCGCTTTAATTGGTTGTGATCTTGATAACGTAATTATTGAACTCGATGCTTCTGAATTACCAATACTCGATGGTTCCTCAAAGTTTTTTGTTGAAGCTCTAGAAAAAGCTGGTGTTGTTGATCAAGANGCTGAACGATATTATTATGTTGTGAAGGAAGTTATTTCTTTTGCTGATGAAGCAACAGGTAGTGAAATTATTTTAATGCCAGCCGATGATTATCAAGTTACCACTATGGTTGATTTTGGAACTAAAGTTTTAGGCACACAAAATGCTTCTTTAAAAAACATAGCAGATTTTAAAACTGAAATTGCTGATGCAAGAACGTTTAGTTTTCTTCATGAATTGGAAACCTTATTGGATAACGGATTAATCAAAGGTGGTGATTTGAATAACGCCATAGTATATGTTGATAAAGAGATTTCACCAAAAACTATTGAAAACCTTAAAGTGGCATTTGGAAAAGACTCCATTTCTGTAAAACCAAATGGAATACTTGATAATTTAACCTTACATTATCCAAACGAAGCAGCACGTCATAAATTATTAGACGTTATCGGTGATTTAGCGCTAGTAGGAACTCGCATCAAAGGAAAAGTTATTGCTAATAAACCCGGACATTTTGTTAATACACAGTTTGCAAAAAAATTGTCAAAAATGATAAAAATCGAACAACGCAATCAAGTTCCGGTATATGATTTAAATCTAGAACCATTAATGGATATTCATAAAATCATGAGTATCTTGCCTCATCGTCCACCATTCTTATTTATTGACCGTATTATTGAAATGTCAGACAATCATGTGGTTGGTATGAAAAATGTAACCATGAACGAAAGTTTCTTTGTAGGTCATTTTCCAGAAGCACCAGTGATGCCCGGAGTTATCATAGTTGAAGCAATGGCACAAACTGGCGGAATACTAGTTTTGAGTACCGTTCCTGACCCAGAAAATTACTTGACATTTTTTATGAAAATTGATAATGTAAAGTTCAAGCAAAAAGTACTTCCTGGTGATACTTTAATTTTCAAATGTGAATTGATAACCCCTATTAGAAGAGGAATTTGTCATATGCTGGCAAAAGCGTATGCCAACGGAAAGTTGGTGGCAGAAGCCGAACTAATGGCACAAATAGCAAAAAAACAATAACAAAAAGTTTATAGTTTTTAGTTTATCGTTGAAAAACCATAAACAACAAACAACAAACCATAAACAAATTAATTATGAATCAACCTTTAGCATATGTACATCCGGGCGCAAAAATCGCCAAAAATGTCGTTATAGAACCTTTTACTACAATCCATAATAATGTTGTTATTGGCGATGGTACTTGGATTGGCTCTAATGTGACCATCATGGAAGGTGCACGTATTGGAAAAAATTGCAACATTTTTCCGGGAGCAGTTATTTCTGCTGTGCCTCAAGATTTAAAATTTGGAGGCGAAGAGTCACTTGCTGTAATAGGTGATAATGTAACTGTAAGAGAATGTGTTACCATCAACCGAGGAACAATTGCTTCTGGGCAAACCAAAATTGGTAACAATTGCTTAATCATGGCAACAGCTCACATTGCGCATGATTGTCATATTGGCGATAATTCTATAATCGTGAATGGTGTAGCGTTGGCCGGTCATGTTATTGTTGGAAATTATGCTATCATTGGTGGTTTAGCCGCAATTCATCAGTTTATCCATATTGGTGATCATGCCATGGTTTCTGGAGGTTCATTGGTTCGTAAAGATGTTCCACCATATACTAAGGCAGCTAAAGAACCACTTTCTTATGTTGGTATTAATTCTGTTGGATTAAGAAGAAGAGGATTTTCTTCAGAAAAAATTAGAGAAATACAAGATATTTACAGAATTCTGTATCAAAAAAATTATAATACTTCACAAGCTATGGGAATCATAGAAGGCGAAATGGCTGTTTCACCCGAACGTGATGAAATTCTTGATTTTATTAGAAACTCATCAAGAGGAATTATGAAAGGATACTCGGGTTCGTATTAAATTAAGTTTATGGTTTAGGGTTTTTAGTTCATAGTTAATCCCGCAACCATAAACAAAAAACTACAAACAATAAACTTTAAAACATACAAAAAATGGCATCTACATCAGATATTAGAAACGGATTATGCATTAAGTTCAATCACGATATTTATAAAATAATCGAATTCCTTCACGTNAAACCAGGNAAAGGACCAGCTTTCGTGAGAACCAAATTAAANAGTTTAACCAATGGAAAAGTATTAGACAATACATTTTCTGCTGGACATAAAATTGATACGGTTAGAGTAGAAACTCAGAATTTCCAATACTTATATGCTGAGGGTAATCAATTTCATTTTATGAATGTGGAGTCATATGAGCAAATTACTTTAAGCAAAGATATACTAGACGCACCAGATTTATTGAAAGAAGGAACTAATGTTATGGTTCAAATTAATACCGAAACCGACTTACCACTTTCTGTAGATATGCCAGCTTCTATTGTACTTGAGGTTACTTATGCAGAACCAGGCGTAAAAGGAAACACTGCAACCAATGCCACTAAACCAGCAAAAGTTGAAACCGGAGCTTCAGTAAATGTCCCTTTATTTATCAATGAAGGAGATAAAATCAAAATTGATACCGCAACTGGTTCTTATATGGAACGCGTTAAGGAATAGTTTACAGTCGCACAGTTTACAGTCACAGTGTTGTGGCTCTGAATACTGCGACTGCGAATGAACACTATAGAAAATGAAATTCCCAAGAATACATACACTCAAAGAAATCGCTACCATTATCGGTTGCCAATATGTAGGCGCTGATGATTTTCCTATAGCTGGTATGAACGAAATACATGTGGTTACTCCCGGAGATATTGTTTTTGTAGATCATCCAAAATACTATGACAAAGCATTGCAATCTGCTGCAACTATTGTTTTGATTAATAAAGAAGTGGATTGTCCCAAAGGTAAAGCTCTACTAATTTCTGATGATCCTTTTCGAGATTTTAATACACTTACTAGGCATTTCAGACCTTTTGTAGCCGCTANAGCAAGTGTTTCGGCTTCCGCCAAAATAGGAGAAGGAACTGTTATTCAACCCAATTGTTTTATTGGACACAATGTAACTATTGGTAAAAATTGTTTGCTTCATGCCAATGTAATTGTGTATGATAACACGGTTATAGGCGATAATGTAATTATCCATTCGGGAACAATTTTAGGCGCTGATGCATTTTATTATAAAAAACGTCCCGAAGGTTTTGATCAATTACTTTCAGGCGGAAGAGTAGTAATAGAAGACAACGTAGGAATAGGTGCTGCTTGTACTATTGACAAAGGTGTTACAGGTGATACAACCATTGGTGCTGGTACCAAAATCGATAATCAAGTCCATGTTGGACACGATACTGTCATAGGCAAAAAATGTTTAATTGCTGCACAAACCGGCATTGCGGGTTGTGTTATCATTGAAGATGAAGTGACACTTTGGGGACAAGTAGGAACTACCAGTGGTATTACCATTGGTGCCAAAGCAGTTGTTTTGGGACAAACTGGCGTTAGCAAATCTATAGAAGGAGGAAAGACCTATTCTGGAACGCCTATTGATGAAGCTAGAGAAAAAATGAAGCAATTTGCTTATCTTAAAAAAATACCAGAAATTCTAAATAAATTAAAATAAATATGAGCGCTAAAGAAATCGTTCAAGAATTTTATAAATCGGATGTATTACTTGAAACTGAAACGGTTGCTAAGTTTTTACACCATGATGTAGTTTTGGAATGGCACAGTAGCAAAGGTTTTTTAAAACTGCATCACGATGATATCATAGCATTGAGTTCTGAACTTAGTAAAGCATATGTTCGTTCCAAAATTAGAATAAGTCATATTGTGGCAGAAGATAATACTGTTGCCTTNCGNTATGCCCATTATGTAAAAACCATAGAAAATCCGAGAGAGGAAATGTTGTTGGCTCATTTTATGGTCGTTTGGGAACTTAAAGCCAATAAATTGTATAGAGGGTATCAAATGAGTCAGTTATAAAAGGATGTTGGTTTCGAGTTCCGGGTTTTAGGTTGTCAATAAAATTTACAAAAAACTGAACACTAAATAGGGAACACTGAACACTTTTTTCTACTTTTGCATCACTTAAGATAAATACAAAAATAAATTAATCAATAGAATCTGACACGAGCTTCGCGACTGACAAAGTAATCAAGTTCAGATTAAATAAACAAAACAAACATGAGCGTTTTAGTTAATAAAAATTCGAAAATAATTGTTCAAGGTTTTACAGGTAGCGAGGGAACTTTCCATGCTACACAAATGATTGAATATGGTACCAACGTTGTTGGTGGCGTAACTCCGGGTAAAGGCGGAACAACCCATTTAGAGCGTCCTGTTTTTAATACTGTAAACGATGCTGTGACACAAGCTGGTGCTGATACATCAATTATTTTCGTTCCACCAGCTTTTGCTGCCGATGCTATTATGGAAGCTGCTGATGCAGGAATTAAAGTAATTATTTGTATCACAGAAGGTATTCCTGTTGCCGATATGATTAAAGCGTATTCCTATGTAAAAGATAGAGATTGCACATTAATTGGACCAAACTGTCCTGGCGTTATCACTCCAGGTGAAGCTAAAGTGGGTATTATGCCTGGTTTCGTTTTCAAAAAAGGAAATGTTGGAATTGTTTCTAAATCGGGAACGTTGACTTATGAAGCGGCAGACCAAGTGGTAAAACAAGGTATGGGAATTACCACNGCTATCGGAATTGGTGGNGACCCAATTATTGGAACTACCACTAAAGAAGCAGTTGAATTGCTAATGAATGATCCAGAAACTCATTGTATTGTTATGATTGGTGAAATTGGGGGACAATTAGAAGCGGATGCTGCCAAATGGGTTAAAGCTGATGGTAACCGCAAACCAGTCGTTGGTTTTATCGCTGGCGAAACTGCTCCAAAAGGAAGAACCATGGGTCATGCCGGAGCTATTGTTGGTGGTGCCGATGATACTGCCGAAGCCAAAAAACGAATCATGAGAGA
>B570J29619_1000092_pt1 | contig 9433 bp, 9 predicted proteins | sample LakMenEpi03Oct11_FD_29619 | JGI IMG/M metagenome (IMG submission 29619)
CTCGTCATAATATGTATGTTACCGATTGTACTACGCCAGCCAATTTCTATCACTTGTTGCGTCGTCAAATGAAAACTAAATTCCGCAAGCCGTTGGTTGTATTTACACCAAAGAGTTTGTTGCGTCATCCCTTATGCGTTTCTACACGAGAGGAATTAGCCAAAGGAAGTTTCCAAGAAGTGATTGATGATACATCGGTTGACAAGAAAAATATAAAAACGTTAGTTTTTTGTACTGGTAAATTCTATTTTGATATTTTAGCCGAAAGACAAAATTTGGAGCGAAATGATGTAGCTTTGGTTCGTATTGAGCAATTATTCCCATTGCCTGTGGAACAATTGAAAGCCATTATTGCTAGTTATCCCAATGCCGATGATTTCGTTTGGGCACAAGAAGAACCAAAAAACATGGGCGCATACAGTTTTATGTTGATGAATTTTGATTTAGTGAAATGGAGATTAGCATCGCTTAAAGCATATGCAGCACCAGCTGCGGGAAGTCATACACGCGATAGACGACGTCATGCCGATGCGATTCGAATGGTGTTTGATAAAAATTTATTTAGATAATAAGTTTATGGTTTTGGGTTTGTAGTTTATAGTTAAACACAACCGAGAACCATAAACCATGAACTACAAACAATAAACTAAAAGAACATGATTTTAGAAATGAAAGTCCCTTCACCGGGGGAATCGATTAAAGAAGTTGAAATTGCCACTTGGTTAGTTAAAGATGGCGATTATGTAGAAAAAGACCAAGCCATTGCTGAGGTTGATTCAGATAAAGCAACGCTGGAATTACCAGCTGAAGCAAGCGGAATTATTACACTAAAAGCGGAAGAAGGCGATGCAGTTGCCGTTGGNGCNGTNGTNTGTCTNATAGATACNAGCCNCCCCAACCCCTCNAAAGGAGGGGCTTCTACACCAGAAGTAATAGAAAAACCAATAGTAGAAGACAAAAAAGCAGAAGTGGTTGCGACACCAGCTGCTCAGACTCTCCCTTCGGGGGTTGTGGGGCATCCTTCACCTGCGGCTAGAAAAATATTAGACGAAAAAAACATCCAACCCTCAGAAATTGTTGGCACTGGGAAAGACGGCAGAATTACCAAAGAAGATGCTGTAAAAGGCGTTCCATCTATGGGAACACCAACCGCGGGAAATCGTAGTTCACAGAGAACAAAATTATCCATGTTGCGTCGTAAAGTGGCCGAAAGATTAGTCGCTGCCAAAAACGAAACAGCCATGTTAACTACTTTCAACGAAGTAGATATGACAGCTATTTATGGGTTGCGCGAACAATACAAAGAAGAATTTAAAACCAAACACGGATTAGGATTAGGATTCATGTCCTTTTTTACCAAAGCGGTTACTCGTGCTTTACAACTTTTCCCTGATGTTAACTCCATGATTGACGGACAAGAAAAAATAGCTTATGATTTTTGTGATATTTCAGTGGCGGTTTCAGGGCCAAAAGGATTAATGGTTCCTGTAGTTCGTGGTGCCGAAAAATTAACGTTCAAAGGTGTTGAAGCCGAAATCAAAAGACTAGCCATTCGCGCTCGTGACGGACAAATTACAGTAGATGAAATGACCGGTGGAACATTTACCATTTCCAACGGAGGTGTTTTTGGAAGTATGTTGAGTACACCAATCATCAATCCACCACAATCGGGAATTCTTGGAATGCACAATGTAGTGGATAGAGCGATTGTTAAAAACGGACAAATAGTAATTGCACCCGTAATGTTTGTAGCACTTTCTTATGACCATAGAATCATCGATGGTCGTGAGTCGGTTGGTTTCCTGGTTGCAGTGAAAGAAGCATTGGAAAATCCAGTTGAAATTTTGATGGATAACAATCCTAAGAAAGCATTAGAACTATAAAATAGCTAGACCTATCAGGTTTTCAAAACCTGATAGGTCTCTTGAAATAATAATCTCGTTTGGTTTTCTAAGCGGGATTTTTCGTTTATTTGTGTGTTCTGCGTGAGGGATAGAAGCGAAAATCCTTTTATGAGGAACGAATAAAAGATTGCAGCGGATAGCCCGGCGCAAGGAGGAACGACGAAGCGACACGCCAAAAAATATAAAAATAGCATTGATGCAAAAAACCAAAAAACAAGCAGCGATAGGATTTATTTTTATCACGATGCTTATTGATATTACCGGTTGGGGAATTATCATTCCAGTGATACCAAAATTAATCAAGGAACTCATTCATGGTGATATTAGCGAAGCCGCAAAATATGGTGGTTGGTTGACTTTTGCGTATGCCATAACGCAGTTTCTTTTTGCACCATTAATTGGAAATTTGAGTGACAAATATGGCAGAAGACCTATCATTTTAATTTCACTTTTTGCCTTTGCTTTAGATTATTTGTTATTGGCTTTTTCACCAACCATTGTCTGGCTTTTTGTGGGGAGAATTATAGCGGGACTAACAGGTGCCAGTATCACTACTGCTTCAGCGTATATAGCCGATGTTAGCACTCCCGAAAATAGAGCCAAAAACTTCGGGATGATTGGTGCTGCGTTTGGGTTGGGATTTATTATAGGNCCCGTTATTGGCGGATTGCTGGGGCAATATGGTTCACGAGTTCCTTTTTATGCTGCGGCTATTTTGTGTATGTTGAATTTTATTTACGGCTATTTTATTTTACCCGAATCGTTATCTAAAGAAAACCGACGAGCATTTGAATGGAAACGCGCCAATCCAATAACCGCTTTTCTGAGATTAAAAAAATATCCTTCACTTATTGGATTGATAATTGCCATTTTCCTTTTGTATGTTGGTTCGCATGCCGTTCATAGTAATTGGAGTTTCTATACGATGTATCGTTTTAATTGGAATGAAAAAATGGTTGGGATTTCACTTGGTGTAGTTGGACTTTTGGTAGGAATTGTACAAGGTGGATTAATTCGTTGGACAAGTCCACGGCTGGGAAATGAAAAGAGTATTTATATTGGGTTATCGCTATATACTATTGGAATGTTGCTTTTTGCTTTTGCAACTGAGAGTTGGATGCTATTTGTGTTTTTAATTCCGTATTGTTTGGGTGGAATTGCCGGACCAGCATTGCAAGCTACTGTTTCTGCAAAAGTTCCAGCAAATGAACAAGGAGAAATTCAAGGAACAATGGCGAGTTTAATGAGTGCTTCAGCCATAGTTGGGCCACCAATGATGACCAATACGTTTTACTTTTTTACTCATAAAGAAGCGCCGTTTCAACTGCCTGGAGCACCCTTTATTTTAGGCAGTCTTTTAATGTTGTTGAGTACGGTGATTGCTTATTATTCATTAAAAAAACATTTTACTGCAAATACAAACAGTGATTATAATAATCAATAATTGCCTTGCCTTCTAGTAAAATATCGGCACCAATAATTCCGTGAACCGGTTTGGCTTTGTGTTGTTGTAACGCTTGGTTCACATGTGTCATATCAAAAATAACCAAATGAAATTCAGCGGTTTTCCATCTTCCAATTTTTAGTGAATTGTTTTTGGCGAGTTGCGTAAACATTCCGGTTGCTCCAGCACCCGATGCTTTGGTTTTTGATTTTCCTGCTTTGAGATTAAAAAGTTCAATGCTTTCAAAACCGACACAACTGTTACTCGCGCCAGTATCTAAAATAAAATTTCCAGAGACACCATTAATAGTCGCTTTAACTAACAAATGCTGGGTTTTTGAAACCTTAAAATTTATTTTTTTGTATTTTTCTTTTTTTAGAATATCATGTAGATTTTTCATAGTTGTAGCACAAAGTATCACAAAGGTTTTGCACAAAGATACACTAAGTTTTCTTTGGGTGACTTTGTGCTTTCTTAGTGAAACTTCGTGTAATAGTGCTTAAAATCGTAATTTTGCAAAGTTTAACCCGAAACCTTAAACTCGAAACCCTCAACCCGCAACTCAAAATGATTTTAACCGATACCCACACCCATTTATATTCTGAAGAATTTGACCACGACAGAAATGAAATGATTCAATGCGCTATTGATGCTGGTGTTTCGCGATTTTTTGTTCCGTCTATTAATTCGTCCTACACTCAAAAAATGTATGACTTAGAAGCACAATTTCCTTCTAATATTTTTCTGATGATGGGTTTGCATCCGTGTTATGTAAAGCCCGAAACCTATCAGGAAGAATTAGCGCATGTTGAAACCGAACTGGCCAAAAGAAAGTTTTATGCCATAGGTGAAATAGGAGTTGATATGTATTGGGACAAAACAACTTTGAAAATTCAACAAGAAGCTTTTCAGCATCAAATCCAATTGGCAAAAAAACACAAATTAGCCATAAACATTCACTGCCGTGAGGCGTTTGATGAAGTTTTTGAAGTGTTAGATAGTGAAAAATCTACTGATTTATTTGGAATATTTCATTGCTTCACAGGCGATTTCGGTCAGGCCAAAAGAGCGATTGATTTAAACATGAAACTCGGAATTGGCGGTGTTGCTACTTTTAAAAACGGAAAGATTGACCAATTTTTAAATCAGATTGATTTAAAACATATTGTTCTAGAAACCGATTCACCCTATTTGGCGCCTGTGCCGCATCGTGGCAAACGAAATGAAAGCAGTTATACAAAATTGGTAGCCGAAAAACTCGCTCAGATTTACCAACTTCCGATAGCAGAAATTGCTCGAATCACCACCGAAAATTCAAAGGCCATTTTTGGGATTTTACAATGAAATCACCATAAATTCAGTTTTTTTTTGTTCATTTGTTCATCAAAAATTGAAAGACTTCATGCAAAAATTTGATTCTATACGTCCGTTTTATGACGCAGAAGTAAATGATAATATCAAATCGTCTCTTAATCATCCGATGATGAAAGCGATTATGAATTTTACTTTTCCAGAACTTGCAGATGATATTTGGAAGGAGCAATTGAGGCGAACCTTCTCTATACGAGATTTTCAATGTAATTTTATCTATCATGCTTTACAAAAAGTCTTAGAAAAAAGCTCTGATGGTTTATCTACTTCGGGTTTCGAAAAACTAGAAAAGAATACTGCCTATCTTTTTATTTCTAATCATAGGGATATTATTTTAGACACTTCTTTGCTCAATGCTTGCCTTTTTGAGAACGGATTGGTAATGACGGCATCCGCAATAGGTGATAATTTGGTCAAACGAGATTTTATGAATACTCTCGCTAAATTAAACCGCAATTTTTTGGTAAAAAGAGGATTAACTCCAAGAGAAATGCTCATAAGTTCCAATTTAATGTCTGAATATATTGGGCAATTATTGTTGCGCGAAAATCGCTCGGTTTGGATTGCACAGCGCGAAGGGCGAACCAAAGATGGTAATGACGCAACCAATCCAGGGATTCTAAAAATGCTTTCAATGGGTTCGGATGAGAAGAATATTATCACCTATTTTAAGAAAATAAAAATTGTGCCCGTTTCTATATCCTATGAATATGACCCGACCGATGCTTTAAAAATGCCACAACTTTTAGCAGAAGCCAACGACGAAGTATACATAAAAGAGAAAAACGAAGATTTTATGACGTTGCTAAGCGGAATTATTGGTCAGAAAAAGCGCATTCACATTCATGTTTGTGATGTGATTGACAAAGAATTGGATATAGTTGAAGCTGAGTTTGATAGTAGTAACAAGCAAGTGCAAGCGGTGGCAAAACTGATAGATGATGCCATTTTAAAAAGTTATAAGTTGTGGCCAACCAATTATATTGCCTACGACTTACTTCACAAAACGGACAAGTTTAAAACGTATTATACAGATAACGAAAAGTCACTGTTTGAACGTAGACTTGAAATGAAAATTGATGAAAACAATTCGCAAATGGTGGAAAGTTTCTTAGCGATGTATGCCAATCCAGTTGTGAACAAATCAAAATATCAGGATGCAAACTAAAGCCAACATACTTTTGATTTATACCGGTGGAACCATCGGGATGATGAAAGATTTTGAAACGGGAGCGTTGAAAGCATTCAACTTTAGCAAGCTATTGCAAAAAATACCAGAATTGAAACAGCTGGATTGCAATATTAAAACCATTTCGTTTGAAAAACCTATTGATTCATCCAATAGTAATCCCGACAAATGGGTAACTATTGCCACCATTATTGAAGATAATTATACCAACTTTGATGGATTTGTTGTGCTTCATGGTTCAGATACTATGTCGTATTCTGCTTCAGCATTGAGTTTTATGTTGGAGAATTTGAATAAACCAGTAGTGTTTACCGGTTCGCAATTACCTATAGGTGATTTGCGAACAGATGCCAAAGAAAACTTGATTACTGCTATCCAAATTGCTTCTTTGCAGCATAGAGGGAAACCTATAATTCAGGAAGTTTGTTTGTATTTTGAATACAAATTATACCGCGGCAATAGAACCACAAAAATAAATGCCGAACATTTTAATGCATTTGCATCGCCTAATTTTCCTCCTTTGGCAGAATCAGGCGTTCATTTGAATATCAATCCCAATAGTGTTTTACAAAAAACAGCCAATAAAAAATTAGTAGTTCATAAACATTTGAACGGCGATGTTGTTATTATTAAAATGTTTCCTGGCATTACTGAATTGGTATTGTCCTCCATTATTGCCATACCTAATTTGAAAGGAATAATTCTAGAAACTTATGGTTCGGGAAATGCTCCATCGGAAGAATGGTTTATCCAAATTTTGAAAAAAGCCATAAAAAATGGTTTGCATATCATCAATGTTACCCAATGTTCGGGCGGAAGTGTTAACATGGGACAATATGAAACCAGTACACAACTGAAGAAAATAGGCGTTATTTCCGGAAAAGACATCACTACCGAAGCTGCCATAACCAAACTGATGTATTTGCTGGGACAAAACGTTGCCTCTCCAGTTTTCAAGACTATTTTTGAAACCTCTTTGCGAGGCGAAATGCAGTAACAAATTGTGTCTCTAGCTTTTTTTACTGAAAAAATTTGTTGTTATTTGCAACACAATTAGAGAGGTGTCCGAGTGGTTGAAGGAGCAAGCCTGGAAAGTTTGTATATGGGTAACTGTATCGTGGGTTCGAATCCCATCCTCTCTGCTTATTCTTCTTAAAATTAGTTTTATGCGAGTCTATCTTTTCATCTTAACTTTTTTTGCCTCCTTGAGTGTCTTTGCTCAAAAAGATGAAATCGATTTTGATGCTATCGATTCTTTATATCGTGAAGACCAATTTTATATAAATTTTACTTATAATAGTCTTAGGAAAACACCTGACGGTTTTAGTCAAAATAAATTTGCTACTAGTTTTGCCCTTGGATTTCTTAGAGACATGCCGTTAAATAAAAGCAGAACTTTTGCTATTGCGGCAGGATTGGGCTATTCTTTTTCAGTTTACAATCAAAACATAGTGATTACTAACGTTGGCGGGAATAACACTTATAACTTAATAGGTCAAGATGTTAATTATTCAAAAGACAAATTATCATTGCATTTTGTAGACCTACCTATCGAAATCCGATGGCGAAATTCAACGCCAGAAAGTCATAAATTTTGGAGAATTTATACCGGACTAAAATTGAGTTATTTGTTTTATGACAGCTATAAATTTGTATCTACTACATCCAAAATAAAAAGTTCTGGGAATACTGATTTAAATGCATTTCATTATGGCGTTTACGCAGCAGTTGGTTGGAATACTTTGAACCTTTATATGTACTATGGTTTTAACCCGTTGTTTACATCTTCGGCAAAAATTGATAATCAATCCATTGAAATGAGTACACTCAATATTGGGTTGATGTTTTACATTCTATAACCATAAAAAGAATAATCCTAATTGTGGTAGTGTGCCACATACAAAACCAATCAACAATTCTTTGTTAGTATGCGCTTTCATTACCAATCGTGAAGAAGCCACAAGCCCATTTATTATTACAAAAAAGGCAACAAGCGAAACGGTGTTCACCTCATTTTTTATACTCAATCCAATAATAAAAACGGTTAATGCACTGATGCCTATCATGTGAATACTGGCTTTTATTTTGGCATACAACAATAAAAAAGCAAGTACAGCACTCATGATTCCTCCCAAAAAAAAGCAATACAATAATGGAAATCGATCCAGAGTGATGCTTTTATTGATTAAAACGGTAAGCAACATAATGTGAAGCAGCAACGGAATTTTGCGATGCGAAATCTCCGAAAGCATAACACTGTCTATTTTGCCAAAAGTTCTTAGCAAGTAAAAAAAAGCAATCGGTAATAGAAAAGTAATGATGACAATTTGCAGAAACAATAGTAAATATTGCGCAGTGGTTAAATAAATGGAGTCCAACAAAACATAGAAAACAGTTCCTAAAAGCGGAACGAAAATGGGGTGAAAAAGATAGGAAAAAAAAGGGAGGATTTTTTTCAAGTTTTTTTCTTCAAATATATAAAGAAACCATAAAAAAACTGCTCACCATTAGTAGTAAGCAGTTTCAACGATAACTATCTTACATTTGGCTATTTTTTTATTTAAAGCAACCAAATGTAACTTTTTGTATCTTCGTTGCAAGACATAAGACGCGAAAACTTTTGTAAAACAATAAACATTAAAAGATATGAAAACACTTTATTTAACTTTTGTGCTACTCTTTACCCTAGGTAGCTGTAGTGATGATGATAATACCGCAACGCCTTTTGTGCCCGTTACTATTAACCCGGTTTTGATAGGAAAAGGTTTTAAATTTAGTGAGGTTACACCGGGTAATTCAGTAATTAGTTCTCAAGCTGTTTGGGACGCTTTTTTAATTTCAATGGGTAATGACTCATCCTCTTTTATTAATACAGATGTAGATTTTAGTCTCTATCAAATAATTGCTGTAGTGGATATTGAAAGACCCGATACAGGTCATTCTGTTAATATTGATACTGTTATCGAAAATGAAAATGATATCACGGTTGATTTTTCAGTATTAAATTCAGGTGATGGTTTTACAGTAATGGGTCAACCTTATCACATCGTTAAAATCCCACGTTCATCAAAACCTGTAATTTTTCAATAATATAAAAGCTGTCAGTACTGGCAGCTTTTTCTAAATCTTCTTCCTCATTCTCGCCACAGGAATATCTAGCAAGTCTCTATATTTTGCTATGGTTCTTCGGGCAATGGGGTATCCTTTTTCACCAAGAATTTCGGCTAATTGATCATCGGGCAAAGGTTTGCTTTTGTCTTCTTCTTCGATGATGTTTTTTAGAATTTTTTTGATTTCTAAGGTAGAAACATCTTCGCCTTGGTCGTTTTTCATGGATTCTGAGAAGAATTCTTTTATCAATTTGGTGCCATAAGGTGTGTCTACATATTTGCTATTGGCCACACGAGAAACCGTAGAAACATCCAAACCAATCATATCGGCAACGTCTTTTAGAATCATGGGTTTTAACTTGGTTTCTTCGCCATCAAGGAAATAGTCTTGTTGTAGATGCATGATAGCATTCAT
>B570J29619_1000095_pt1 | contig 9408 bp, 6 predicted proteins | sample LakMenEpi03Oct11_FD_29619 | JGI IMG/M metagenome (IMG submission 29619)
TTTGTAATCAATAACAATCTTGTTTTGATTGACTTCATCAATACGATCAATCTTGATATTAAAGTTGAGACAACCTAAATGAATGGGTATATTTTTTTCTGTCTCTTTAACTTCAAAGTCACCACGCTTTAACTCAAATTGAATCCAATTTTCAAGGTAATTAATTAAGCGTATTTCTTCAATATTGAAAAACTCAGGTAAGATTCTGGGGTACTTTTTCTTTTCCGCTGAAATGTTCTTATGCGCAATATCTTGAATTTTCTTTGAGAGTTCATCTTTGCTTAAAGCACTTACTAGAAATGATGATTTATATTCCATCCAAAACTGCTCTAAGGTTTTATGAAAGAGATTTCCGCGAAGTCTAGTAGTTAAATTTTCCTCATCTTCATCTTCTAGTCTTTTGGCCCCGAGCCTAAATTCATAGAAAGCCCAGCGGGGCAGATGGACTGTGCTTCAAGCAGTTTAATTCCCGATTTTGCAGTTTGTGCAACGTCAATTTTAATTGAAGTATTATCTTCAATATATTCTATAACATTATGATTAAATGTATCTTTTTTATAATTAAAATTAATATCTTCATGTGGTTTCGAGGATATGAATGGGTACAAAATAGGCGACGGAAAGATATCTTCTTCTCCCATTTTTTTAGCGTAAGAGAGTGTTACCAAGGCGGACGTATGAGTGAATTTGTCTAAAATATTTGTGGCATGTAAATGGCGTTTTTCATGGGTATTGATGTGGCAATCATGCTGAATTTTGATAGGGATAAAGGGATTAAATTGCTGAGGTGTAGGCCAATTATGTTCATTTAAATTCATAATCCACGTAGCATCATAGGTTTCGTAGGTTATTTCATGAAAGCCTAAAATATCAATTTTAAAAATACCCTCGTGTTGATGTTGATGGGTAGTTTTCTTGAGGTAATACTGAAGTGTCTCTAACATATCTTGAATAGATATTTCATCTGTAAGCCTGTCTAACGAGGATACAGTTTCAGTAATTTTCTTCCACGCCTCATAAACACCCTCTTCATAACCATCTCTTGGATTTAAAAGGCTAGATTGAATATTCTTTAAATACGCATCAAATGTTTTAATCCATGCGGAAGGGGCTCTTTTTTCTCTCCATTCATGATGTGAGACTTGAATTTGATCTAAATGCTTCATTAGAGATGGCGTTAAATGAACTAACCCCTCAGTTGTCTCTAGGATTTCAATAAGCTCGTGAATTGAGACATTACCTCTACGTTTTCTCTCTAGTTGGTGAATAAGCCTATAGCGAAGAAATAACTCTTGATCATTTGACCAGCCGTTATGACACAAGATATTTTTCAGGTCTTTAATATTAAAAAAACCTCGCGCGCCAAATTCTATTAGCTTTATATTTAAATAAATCATGGATAAATGAAATAAAGGCGTATTTAATGAGAACTGATAAATTCTTTTTTCTTGAGATAGGCTTGGGGTGAATGATTCAGGATGGAATGTTTTGTCAAGTAAGCTTGTGAGACGATCTATGATTTGATCAAGCTGGGGCGTCACAATAAGTATTTTTTTATTTTGTTCTATTTGATTTCTGCACCATTCCACAACCTGCATACATTCATGCTCTTCATTAAGAAAAATACGCGACTCAATAGAAGGCTTTATTTTAGTATCTACAAAAAAAGTCACGTCAATTTGAGTTTGACATGCATTAATAAATGATTCTTCAATCGGCGTTCTAAAATCAAAATTTACAAAATGAATTGGGCAGTCAATAGATATATCCTTCGATGTGATATGTTCAATTGCTATTTTTATAAGACCATTGAAGGTGATGATACTTTTATCGTTGCAATATTTTTTAAAGATTAAACGCCAAGCGTTAAAAAACGCATGCTCTTCACTGCGCTCTTCACTTTTTAAGGTATTTTCGCCAATAAGAAATTGATCTATGAGTCGATTAGCCTGGCTAGCAGTCTCACTTAAGCTTTCAATATTAGATAAATCAAATGAGGATTTTTTGTATTGTTTAATGCTACTTTCCCATAGCAATTTTTCTTCGATACCATTAAGAACTCGGAATGGCATATTGATGTTTGGGTGTTTTTTAAAGAGATTATTAATGAAGTCATGAAGAGCCATCACTTTTTCTTTTGAGTTAAAGTGTTGGCTTAATTTAAAAGCTTCTTTTGAATTACGACAGAGATAGATAGGCTTTTGCTCAGAATGCATGCTTCTATTGTAAACTTATCCCCGTTAATTATTATTAAAAAATATGGCTGAACGCAAAAATTACATTACTAAACAAGGATATCAGTGCCTAAAAGATGAGCTTGATTTTTTAGTTAAAGTTGATCGTCCTAAAGTAGTAGCAGACGTTTCCTGGGCAGCAAGCAATGGAGATCGCAGTGAGAATGGAGATTATATATATGGAAAAAAACGCCTCCGTCAGATAGATGCAAGAGCAAAATTCTTATTTGGTCGGATTGATGAGGCTGTAGTGATTGATCCATCTTCACAAGAACAGCAGGATAAGATTTTTTTTGGCGCGTGGATCACACTTCTTAATGAGTCTGATAACTCAGANCATCATTTTCGTATTGTAGGGCAAGATGAGATTGATACAGAAAAAGGCTTTATTAGTTGGGTTTCACCTATTGCTAAGGCGCTTTTAGGAAAAGCCTTAGATGATGAGGTAAAAGTCGAGACTCCGGGTGGCTTAGTTAATTTTAGAATTATTGATGTGTCGTATCATGAGTAACAAAAGCCTTATAGCTTGTCATTTAATATGCAAGGTGATTGATTTTTTCGGTGATATTGGTGTTGCATGGCGCATAGCAAAACAACTCAAAGTTGATTTTAATATTGAGGTGCATCTCCTTGTGGATGATCTTATGACTTCTAGAAGGCTCATNCCTTCATTAGATATTTCCTTAAAAAAACAAACGGTCGATGGTATTACTATTCATCATTGTGATTTTAGTGAAGATTCAAAATCACTTCCGCCACCTCCAGCTTTTGTATTTAATCTTTTTAATATTGATTTACCTAATGCCTATAAATTGCTTATGCAAAGCGAAAAGTCCAAATATATTGCCATTGAATATTTGTCAGCTGAGCCATGGGTCGAGAATTTTCATTTAAAACCTTCAATAGATCCTGAATCAGGCCTTATTAAAACTTTCTTTTATCCTGGCTTTACTGGTCAAACAGGCGGCCTCATCCGTGAGAAGGATTTACTATCGCGTCGAGAGTCTTTTGTTCAAGCTAATCGTGATAAATTTATTAAGTCATTTGGCGGAAATCCTAACCTCTATTCAATATCACTTTTTTATTACCCAATACAAAAAATTGAAGCTTTTTTAGATGTTATGGAGCTTATGAAAAAGCCTATTCAATTTTTCATACCTCAATATTTATTTGATCTTTTAAAAGTAAAAAAGAATTATCAGTATCTTCATATCATTTCCTATCCATTTTTAAGCCACGATGATTTTGATGATCTACTTCGGTCATGTAATCTTAATTTTGTGCGCGGTGAAGATAGCTGGNTAAGAGCAATTTGGGCCGGCAAACCTTTTATTTGGCAGCCATATATCCAAGAAAACAGTATCCATTTAATTAAACTAAAAGCTTTTTTGAAGAGCTATTGTGAGGATTGTGAACAAGAGTTATCAGAGGTTTTATTTAAAATGCATGACGATTGGTCGAATAATAAATTTAATGAAGCTTTATGGCGCGATTTTTTCAAAAATCAGTCTTCTTTGGAGTCTTTCGCATTGAAGCGAAGTCATCACTATTTCAAAGAGCCATCATTTGTCGAGAGTTTGGTTGATTATTGTTCTGAAACATAATTTTCGAGTATAATTTCTCCCTTTTATTTAGTAAGCATTCCCAAGGATCAATATTATGAAAATCGCTCAAGAGCTTCGCGCTGGTAACGTTATTATGGTTGGCACTGACCCAATGGTCATTTTAAAAGCTGAATATAATAAATCAGGTCGAAATTCAGCTGTGGTAAAGATGAAAATGAAAAATCTTTTGACTGAAGCGCCTAGCGAAAACGTTTATAACGCCAGTGATAAATTCGAAGTGATTGTGTTGGATAAAAAGGATGTTACTTATTCTTATTTTTCAGATCCTGCTTATGTGTTCATGGATGGTGAATATAATCAATATGAAATTGATGCTGAAAATATGTCAGAAGCTTTAAATTTCTTAGAAGATGGTATGCCTTGNGAAGTTAAATTTTATAATGGGAAAGCTATTTCTGTAGAGCTTCCAAATTCTGTTACCCGAGAAATTACTTACACTGAGCCTGCTGTAAAAGGCGACACTTCAGGTAAGGTAATGAAGCCAGCTAAAATTAATACGGGCTTTGAAGTAATGGTGCCTTTATTCTGCAATACCGGTGACAAGATTGAAATTGATACGCGTACCTTAGAATACAAAAACCGCGTTTTATAATCCTAAGCAGTTCCACCTACAACTAAACTGTCAATCTTGATAGTGGGTTGGCCTACACCTACAGGAACACTTTGACCTTCTTTACCGCAGGTTCCTACCCCTGAATCCAAAGACATATCATTGCCAATCATACTGACTTTCTTTAATACTTCAGGGCCATTTCCTATCAACGTTGCGCCCTTGACTGGATAGAGCAGTTTCCCGTCTTCAATCATCCAAGCTTCAGCTGCAGAAAATACAAACTTTCCGCTTGTGATGTCTACTTGGCCGCCGCCAAAATTAACTGCATAAATTCCTTTTTTTACTGACTTGATAATTTCTTCCGGAGTTTTTGTACCATTTAGCATATAAGTATTTGTCATTCTTGGCATAGGTAAATGTGCATATGATTCTCTTCTTGCGTTTCCAGTAATAGGCATATTCATNAGTCTCGCATTTAATGTATCTTGAATATAGCCTTTTAGAATGCCATTTTCAATAAGCACAGTTCTTTGTGTTTCATTACCTTCATCGTCAATGTTAAGTGACCCTCGTCGATCCTTAATAGTGCCGTCATCAACGACAGTAATATCTTTTGCAGCAACTTGTGTACCAATTTTATTGCTAAATGCGGAGCTACCTTTTCGATTGAAGTCACCTTCGAGACCATGACCAATAGCTTCGTGAAGAAGAATGCCAGGCCATCCGGGACCCAAGACAACTGTCATACTTCCAGCAGGAGCGGGCTTAGCATTTAAGTTGGTTGTGGCTTGGTGAACCGCTTCTTGCGCATATTGTTTTAATATTTCGTCTGAGAAATATTCAAATCCAAAACGTCCACCACCCCCTGATGAGCCTTGCTCTCTTTTTCCATTCGATTCTGCAATAACATTAATAGATAATCTTACTAAAGGCCTAATATCAGCAGCAATTTTTTGTTCATTATTGATCACTAAAATTACTTCATACTCCCCAGCAATTGAAGCTGTTACTTTAGTAATCCGCTCATCCATTTTTTTAGCAAAATTTTCTATTTTTTCAAGAATCTTAATTTTTGTTTCTGCAGGAACGGCCGAGAGAGGATCTTGACCCCCATATAAATTAGAAGTTATTTTTGGATGATCTATTTTATGAATTTGATTTAAGTTTTTCGAAGCAATGGCTTTAGCAATGCTTGAAGAAGATAAGAGAGCTTCAATAGAGATATCATCTGAATAAGCAAATGCAGATTTATCTTTATTAACTGCTCTAACACCTACACCTTGATCGATTGAGAAGCTCCCTGACTTAACTTGACCCTCTTCAAGACCCCAATATTCATTTTTTGTGTATTGAAAATATAGGTCTGCATAATCGACACCATGAGCCATCATGCCATTAAGTATTTTATTTAGATCGTTAATTTCAATGCCAGATTGCGAAAGAAGTAAATTTTTTGCATGAGAAATTTTATGTTCCATAAGAAGTATTATTTTATAGTTCGATGTTTAAGAGCAGGCAAAGATTTGCGAATGGATTTGATATATTCCTTGTTAAGATANCCGGTAATTACTCCAGAGCCTCGCGANAGACGATCTAATATAGTGCCCCAAGGATCAACAATAAGTGAGTTACCATGTGTTTCTCTTCCAGATAGGTGATAGCCACCCTGAGCAGGNGCTANCACATAACATTGATTCTCTATAGCTCTTGCTCGAATCAGAATTTCCCAGTGAGCCTTTCCGGTCGTTTCTGTAAAAGCTGATGGAATTACTAGAAGGTCTATTTCCTTCATTGCTCGAAATAATTCTGGAAATCGAAGGTCATAACAAATCGCAATTCCAATTTTACCAAATGGAGAGTCGACAACTACAACATCAGAACCCGCTTCAATTAATTTATCTTCTCGATAAAATTCCTCGCCCATATCAAATCCAAAAAGATGTATTTTGTCGTAGCGATGAACTAAATTTCCTTTGTCATCATAAATTAAACAACTATTTCTGATTTTATTTTTATCTTTCGAAACTAAAGGAATAGAACCNCCAATAATCCACACTTTATTTTTTTTGGCTTGCTTTGATAGGAAGGATTGAACGAGGCCGTGATCAGGCTTCTCCTTCGCCTTTAATTTTTCAGAGTCCTTAGAACTCATAATAGAGAAATACTCAGGGAGGGCAATAAGTTTAGCGCCTTGATTAGCGGCAATTGTAATTAAATTTTCAGCTTCATTAAGGTTTGATTTGATATCTGGCCCAGATGCCATTTGTATCCCTGCAATTTTTACGATATCTTTATTAACTAATCTTGCTTTAGTCGTTTTTACTTTAGATTTAATTGCCATTTTTATTTTTTATCATTAAATAAGTTTTTGGTATTATCAATTGTCGTTTTAATTTTATCTGACGCAGAATTATTTACTTCTTCTGGATTTTCCCATGTGCCAATAATTCTATATTCAGAGGTCAGTACTTTGTTAAGAGGATCTTTAAGTATTTTTTGTGCAATAAATGCTGCCGCCCCTACAAGCGGACCTCCTGCAAGAGCTGCAATAGAAAGGCTATCGCTAATATGAGGGGTAACTTTCACGTTTAAATCTTGAGTTTCATGGATAATATTTGTTTCACCAGTCATAAATACTTCAGCCGCCGGGCCATTCATTCTAAAATTACTTGTTTTCATGATGCCATTATTTACTCGAACAGAAGCATTCATGGTATCAAGCACAAATCCGCTGCCAAATAAATCTCTGAAATCTAAACTAAGTCTTCTAGGTAAGCTTTGCAGGGTAACAAGGCCAAAGAGTCTTCCTATACCAGGCTCGACTTTTTGAATTGTTCCTTTACGCACGTCAAGGTTAAATGATCCATCCACTTTGGTTTTATCGAAGGACAAAGGATTGCCTGGCCATCTAAATTGACCAGATAAGTCAGCTTCCCCATCTTTTACAAAATTTGGATAGCCAAGGAAATTGAGTGTATCGCCAAGATTATTAATTTTCCAGCTAAAGTTAATATTTGATTTTGAGTTCTTATTCCAATCTACCCACTCTCCATCTGCTTGAAAAATATTTTTATCATTCACAATCTTAAATTTTTGAATATTAATATTTTGTTTTGAAGTATTAGAAACAAGTTCAAGTTTTCCAACTTTTTTGCCGTCTAACTCAAGCGAATCAATTTTAATGTCTAAATTAGGTACTTTTTGATTGGTTGCGCTTTGAGTTGAAGATATTTTTTTAATTTCGGCTGGTATCTTGAGATTATTTAATCTGGCTATTAGTTTGTTATCCTTTTCAGCCCACAAAAGATTGCCTGATGTTTCATTGGAGTTTATTTTAAATTTTGTGCTGCCACTAGCTGGTGCTATTTCTATTTTGATATTACTAAATCGCCTATCAAAGAGATCAGCATTTTTGAGCGCTATATCAGCTTTGTCAATTTTAAAGCCACTTGCACTATCTCCTCCACTATAGATACTTATAATGTCATCTAAGTTTACATAGGGTAAATTAGCTTTGAGATAAAGTCCTTTTTGCGAATTTGTTTTAATGTCTGAGTTAATTGATATATAGCCCTTATCAACGGACATGAGGTTATTTTTTTCTATGCGAGTGATTTTTGAATTCACAATATTGCTATATTTAAATTCAATTTCATCATTTTTTGTATTATTCTGTTTTTTAGTAAAGTAGAATTTTTCTTCCTTATCGCGTGCTTTATTAAATGGAGCAGGGTAGTTCATCTCAATTCCTTTTAGATCGGAAGATAATTGTATATTGAGTAAAGGTTTTTTATATTCCACTAGTCCTTCCCAATTAGCCGACCCATTTAATTTAGAAAAACTTGTCCCTAATTTTTCTTCTATACCCTTGTCAGTAAAGGTACCATTTAATTTCACCTTAATAGCCTTGCTTGAGTCTGCAATAAGTAAAATATTAGTATTACCTCCAAACATGTTGCCAGTGAGATTTTCAGTTTTAACATTTTTTTCATCAAAACTTACTAAGCCCTTTATTTTTTCGATTTTTGGAATCCCCATTGATGGATTGGTTAGGTTGCTATCTAAAAATTGGTAATTACCTTTAAAAGTAATGGCGTCAAGATTATCCATAGGGATATCAATATTTACTTTGAGTCTTCCTTCTCCAGAACCAGTTGCTTCATCAAATAAATGTTGAACAGATTCTTTTATAGGACTGTTATTAATGAATTTAATAGCTTCACGTGTTGGGCTATTTAGCGTGCTTTGCAGATTTAGTATGGGATGCTCGATCGCTATTGCGGGAATGGTTGTTTTAAGCTCTTTAATAGTGTTACCTAGGAATTGACCTTTCTTACTTAGCAGTTCGAAGGTCCCACCATTAACTGACGCATTAAAATCAAATTTTTCAATAACTGGCCATCCCGTACCATACTCGATCAAGGTATTTTTGCCTGTAGTTGTAACAATAAAGTTACCTTTATTGGGATCGGCACGGTTCTGCGCATCAACAAATGGGAAATCAGCTGACAAACCTTTAATTGAAACTAAAGTATTTTCTAGGCTGCCCTCAAGTAGCGAGGTGTCAAGCCAGTGCAGACCTTCGGCACCTATTGTTTTTGGGTAATAAGCTTTTGCATGCTTTAAGTCTATAAAAGGAATTGAAGCTTGAATATCTAAATAAGCATCTTTTTGAGACATCTGTTTGATGCTGCCATTAATTGAACCATTAATAAATGGGTTATTAAAACTAATATTTTTAAACATTAAATAATTTTTTGTCCATTTTAAATCACCATGCAAATCACTAAATTTGAGTGCTTCTCTAAATAATTTATTATATGTAAGTGAAACATCAGTTGACTTAAATTTTATAGAGCCATCTTCATTAGATAGATGAATTGAGCCTGTTAGATTTTCGAATCCTGGCAAATCTTCAAAAGTTTTTAAGCTTAATTTATCAAATTGAGCTTTGAGGCTTAATTCAATATTTTTATGGTCCATCCACCTAAGATCA
>B570J29619_1000114_pt1 | contig 8503 bp, 6 predicted proteins | sample LakMenEpi03Oct11_FD_29619 | JGI IMG/M metagenome (IMG submission 29619)
TCTTTTAATACAGAAGCCAATTTTGATGGATTGTATGTCTATAACGGAAACGCTGTTGTTCCTGCAAATCAGATAGCCAGTACAAATCCTGCAGGAAATGTGCCTGGCGGATTGGCTGGGGCATATTGGGGAACAACCATTCCTGGCCCATTTACTTCAACAGCAGCTGATGGGTGTTTAACATTTGTTTTCAGAAGTGATGGTGTAGTTAATAATCCTGGATGGATAGCTAATGTAACTTGTGGACTACCGCCAACATGTCTAGCACCAACAGCACTTGTATCAAGTGCTATAACTGCTAATGCTGCTACTCTATCATGGGTTAATGAAGGCGTAGCTACTTCATGGGAAGTATTGGCATTGCCTTGTGGTTCTCCAGCACCTAATTCAAATACAACTGGCTGGACAACTTCCTCAACGAATCCTTTTACATTTACTGGTCTAACTCCAGCTACTTGTTATGATTTTTATGTAAGAGGTAATTGTAGTTCAACGTCCAATGGCGTTAGTATGTGGTCTGGACCAAGAACAATTACAACACTTCCAGCACCACCTGCATGTGGCGGCACCTTTACCGATGCTGCTGGGCCAACTGCTAATTATGCTAACAATTCTAATGTTACTACTACCATTTGCCCAACAAATCCTGGTGAGGTAGTAACCGTTACCTTCACCTCTTTTGATACAGAAGCCACTTGGGATGGATTGTATGTTTATAACGGAAACGCTGTTGTTCCTGCAAATCAGATAGCCAGTACAAATCCTGCAGGAAATGTGCCTGGCGGATTGGCTGGAGCATATTGGGGAACAACCATTCCTGGCCCATTTACTTCAACAGCTGCTGATGGCTGTTTAACATTTGTTTTCAGAAGTGATGGCTCTGCAAATAGACCAGGATGGGTTGCTAACGTAACATGTGGTCCATTAGTAGATCCAAATTGTTTACCGCCAACTTCATTATTGGTGNCAAATATTACGCCCACTTCAGCCGTAATTGGATGGACAGCTACTGCTAATGAAACAAATTGGATGTTAAATATTCAAATGGAAGGTTCCCCATCGACAACTATATTTGTTCAAAATAATCCTTATGTTTTAACAAACTTATCTTGTAACTCAACCTATGCGTTTTCTGTAAGTGCTGTTTGTAATGAGGGAACTTCGTTGGTATCAGCTCCAGTTATATTTATGACTTCCCCTTGTACACCACAACCAGGACAGCCAATAAGTTTAACACAATGTTCTGATAATGGAATTGCTTGTTTTGATTTAACCCAAAATAATATACATATTCTAGCGAATTTAAATCCTGCCGAATATACAATTTCGTATCATGAAACTCAAACGGATGCTAGTGTTGGGACAAATGCATTAATATCGCCCTATTGTAGTCTCACTAGTCCACAGGTTATTTATGCTCGATTGCAAAATAATACAACACAAGAGTTTCAGATTTTCCCTTTTGAAATAATGGTAGTATCAGTTTCAAATACTATTACACAGCTTGGTAACATGGAACAATGTGATGTTGATGGGAATGGTGTAATAACTTTTGATTTTACAACGAATGCAGCACAAATAAACACAACCAATTCATTAACGTATTATTCTAGTTTAGTTGATGCTCAGAATCTAATAAATCCTATTGCAGTTCCGAGTAGTTTTATTGTAAATGTACAGCCAAATCCAATTCTATATTATATTAGAGAAACTGTTCCAAATGGTTGTGATATCATTTATAGTTTTCAGGTGAGAGCTTATCCTAATTGTAATATTGCGTATACTTGTTCTGGTGCCAATTCGTTGTGTAATTCATTGGGAGTTCCTTTTCAAAATACCACTAATGCTGGTTCAACTGGTCAAGCCGGTTGTTTAGCATCAACGCCTAATCAAACGTGGTTTTATTTGCCAATAAGTAATGCTGGGACTATAAATTTACAAATAAATCAAAATTCATTAAGCGGAACACCATTAGATGTAGATTATATAGTTTATGGTCCATTTTCTTCATTGACAAATGCATGTAGTCAGCTATCGCCAAACAATATTGTAAGTTGTAGTTATTCTGGAGCTGCGGTTGAATTTCCTATAATTCCTAATGCACAACCAGGACAATATTATTTAATGATGGTCACTAATTTTAGTAATCAACCAGGTCTTATTACAATTACAGAACTCTCCAATTCTGTAGGCGCCATTGATTGTTCAGGTTTACGATTAAATGCTTTCTTGGATAGTAACAGTAACGGAATCAAAGATGTTGGTGAACAAAACTTCCCATTAGGACAGTTTATTTATGAAGTGAATGATAATGGAAATGTGCACAACATTATATCTCCAAATGGAGTTTATAATATATATGACACCAATGCTACTAATTCTTATGATTTGAGTTATGCTATTGATCCAAATTATGTAGCATCATATGGAATTACCACTTCTTCTTATAGTAATGTGAATGTTGTAATTGGTGCTGGAATGCAAACTATAATTTTCCAATTACTGTTACACAAAGCTACAACGACTTGGCAGTAAACATTATTCCACTTAATGCGCCAAGACCTGGGTTTACGTATCAAGAAAGAATTGTTTATACCAATTATGGTAATCAAACTATAGCATCGGGAACGGTAACTTTCTCAAATGATGCTTTGGTAACAATAACCGCAAACTCTCAAGCAGGGACAACTGCAACAGCCAATGGGTTTACTTATAATTTTACCAATTTATTGCCATTTGAAACAAGAACCATTACCGTGACTATGCAAGTGCCAAATATTCCAACGGTCACTTTGGGGAATTTATTAACTTCTACTGCGAGTATTGCTCCAATAACAGGCGATGTAGTTCCTGCAAATAATACTTCTACTTGTTCACAAATAATCATTGGTTCTTATGATCCTAATGACAAAATGGAATCGCATGGAGAACGAATTTTGCATTCGTCTTTTACTGCCAATGACTATTTGTATTACACCATCCGTTTTGAAAATACAGGAACAGCAAGTGCTATCAATGTTAGAATAAATGATGTGTTAGATTCAAGATTGGATGAAAATACGATTAGAATGATTAGTGCAAGTCACAATTATATTATGGATAGAGTAGATAACAATTTGACTTGGCGATTTGACAATATTCAATTGCCAGTTTCTGTTGCCGACACTAACATAGGAAAAGGATATATTACATTCCAAATAAAACCTAGAGCAGGTTATGCAGTGGGTGATATTATTCCAAATACAGCTTCTATTTATTTTGATTTTAACCCACCGATTATTACGAACACTTTTAATACGGAGTTTGTTGCCCAACTTGGTATTAATGATTTTGAGAATGGAGATTTTGTTTTCTATCCAAATCCTGTTGCTGATAGGGTAACTATTTCGGTAAAAAATAATGGTTTAGTGGCTAGCATAGCGGTTTATGATATACTTGGAAAACTGATAGTTTCTGAAAAACCAACTAGTGCTGCTTCAACACAAACCATTGATTTGTCTTCGGTTTCAAAAGGAGTTTATCTGCTCGAAGTTACTTCGGATAGTAATTTGAAAGTGGTTAAGAAATTTGTAAAAAAATAGATTTTTAGGATTTATAAATAGGTAAAGCTCTCTCCTGAGATTTTGGGAGAGAGTTTTTTATTTTAGATGCCTTTTTTGTTTTTGAATCATGTTAGAATCCTTAAAATTGTTTATTACTTTAGCATTAAATTTTTAAGATGAGAACATTAGTTATTTTAACTTTATTATTTGTTAATTATACTTCATCACAAGTTACACTTCGAGTAACAAATATTCCTAACAACACTCCCGTTGGAAGTTCAATTTATTTGATTGGAAGTATAAATGGCTGGAACGAAACCAATACGCAATATTTGCTTCAGCCAGACGGAATGGGAGCAAGAGTTATCACGATACCAGAAGGAACAGGAACAGTCACTTTTAAATTTACAAGAGGTGGAAGTTGGTCGACAGTTGAAGGAAATGCATCAGGAGGTTTTCTGCCTAACAGAACATTTACCTTCACAGGCAACCCACAAAGCTTCAATCTAACGATACAATCATGGGAAGATATTTCTGGTTCAGGAAATGCCAGCACAGCAGCTTCAAACGTCCAAATTTTAAATAACAATTTTTTTATACCTCAATTAAATAGAAACAGAAAAATATGGCTCTATCTTCCTCCTGACTACAATACAACCTCAAAAACTTATCCTGTTTTGTATATGCAAGATGGTCAAAATCTATTTGATAACGCAACTTCGTTTTCAGGCGAATGGCAAGTAGACGAAACATTAAACACACTTCACAATCAAGGCAATTATGGTGCTATTGTAGTAGGAATTGATAATGGTGGTTCACAACGATTAAACGAATACTCTCCATGGAATAATCCATCCTATGGTGGTGGTGAAGGCGATGCCTACATGCAATTTGTGGCAGAAACTTTAAAACCATTTATAGATGCTAATTTTAGAACCAAAACACAACCAGCATTTAATGCTTTAATTGGCAGTTCAATGGGTGCGTTAATCAGTACTTATGGTGCTGTGAGATACGCTACAACTTTTCATAAAATAGGAAGTTTTAGTCCTGCATATTGGTTTGCTTTGACGAATTTAAATAACTATATTGCCAACAATAACAATGATTTATCAAATACTAGGATATATTTTGTAGCTGGACAAAATGAGTCGGCGACTATGGTGACTAATATCAATGCAATAAAAAGTACTTTTCAAAACGAAGGTGTNTCAAGTTCNAATATATTTAGTAAAATAGATAGTTATGGAACTCATACTGAATCCTACTGGCGTGGAGAATTTTCAGCTGCTTATTTATGGCTTTTTCAGCAGGAAAATTTAGATAATAATTCAATTGAATCTCCAAAAATTGAAGTCTATCAAATCAACAATAATCAAATTTATTGCTCTGGATTACCAAATGATTTAGAAGTTGATTTGTTTTCAATAACTGGGCAGAAAATAAAGACAATAAAAATACAAAACGGAACTAACACTATTGATGACACATTACCAAAAGGAATTTTCATTCTAAAGTGTAATCGATTTGTCACGAAGTTTATAAAATAAACTTTTAGCATTACCTATAATGATTAAAAATAAAATAGCAATTGGTTCATTTTTTATAACACTTTGTTTTTCCTGCCAATACTTTGAGAAGAAAGTTCCTTCTGAAAAGGAGTTGTTGGAGCAACAAATGAAGGAAATCAATTGGAAGGAAATAGATGAATATCCATCGGTGGTGGATTGTGAAAAGCTGACGGATAAAGAACTACAGAAACAATGTTTTTTTGATTTTTTGACAACAACTATTCAAGAGAAATTGGCAGTGGATACACTGTCTAACTTGTTTCCTCAGCTCGATACGATAGAAGTAAAGGTTACTGTTTTACCTAATGCGATGCTTGAATTTGAACCTCAATTCCCAAAGGATTCTGTAGCGTATGATACTATTAAGATTGATAGTATTCTTCATGCTCGATTGGTGGATTTCCCAAAGGTTAACCCTGCTATTAAACGAGGNATNCCNGTAAAAACGCAATTTGTGTTGCCTGTTATTATTAAGCANGAGTAGNTACTTTNTAAANGTTCTCCCTTTCCAAGAAAAACTTCCAAATAAAGAGTAAATTCCAACCAAACTGCTGTAGAAAGGATAGAGCAAACTGGAAGCCAAAGGCAACAACCATTTCCCTTTTAGTAAGTATTTGTTGGCTTTGTAAAGCAAGCAATAATCAACAAGATATTTTATTAAAAAAGGAATAAGTAGTATTTTCCAATTACAGCAACCATAAACCACAAACCATAAACCACAAACCAAACTCAAGTTCATTAACAATACAATAATTGCTAAAAACTTGGCATAACCACTTTGATAACTAGAAGTTTTACTTGCCCAACGAACGCGTTGCATGAAGAGTTGAAACAAATCGTTTTCGGGTTTTGTCTTTACAATAGTTTCGGTGTTTTTTAGATAATGCACTTTTTCGGGAACTTTGGCTACTGCTTTTTGCAACAGAAAAACGTCATCGCCGCTGGCTTTGTCATTAATCCCACCAAAACCGCCAATTTTGGTAAAGAAATTTTTGGTATAGGCAAAATTAGCGCCATTACACATAAACGGTTTATTGATGCCAAAACTTCCAATGGTAGTTCCCTGCAAACTCAGTAAATCCAATTGCTGAAAATGATGGAACCAGTTGTTTTTGGTTTTATAAATGACAGCACCAACAATCATTTCTGCATCATTATTTTGAATGTAATTATCAATAGTGAGTAGCCAATTAGGTTTGACGATGCAATCGGCATCGGTGGTGATAATCCAATCGTGTTTGGCAATGGGCATCGCTCTGCCGATAGCATCTTTTTTGGGCGAATTGGACAGCCGAAGATTTTCCAGAAGTGTGGTGTCCAGATATTCATGCTCTAATCGCCAGCGAATGCAAATTCGTTCTGAACTATCCGTAGAAAAATCATCAACCAATATTACTTCGATTAACTTATACGGATAATTGAGTTTGGAAATGGATTGTAAAAGCTTGGATAAATTTTTTTCTTCGTTTCGAAAAGGAACGATAATGGTAAATGCTGTTTTAGGTTTTTCATCGGTTCTTACAAAAGATTTGACCTTTTCAAAACCTATAATAAGTTGCAAAATAAATACAACATAAATCACTAAAACAACGAACAGTATAATTTCAATCATGAGTTACTATTTAACACGAATTTACAAAAATTATAAAACAAATAATTTAATTTTAATGGTTTACAATCTTTGTACTTATTGTCTTTGTGGCAAAACCTTAAAAATCATGACGTAGTAACTTCCAATAACGACAGGCAATACGACATTCAAAAACCACATTAGCGTACTAATGAAAACTACAATCCATTCGTTGACACCCAATTTTCCGAAGAAAAAAACAGCCACACTTCCTTTTACGGCAAAGTCCAAAAACTGAAAACTCGGTAATGAGGAAGCCAAAAAATAAACTGTTGCGATGGTTGCCATCATTGTTACATAGGGTAAATCTACATCAAAAGCCAGAAATAAAAAATAGTATTGATGAGAAAAAACCAAATAGCGCAATGTTCCTAAAAATATATTTTTTTGATGAATTGACTTTGGTATTTCGTTGATTTTCTGAAATAGTTTTTCGATGGAATAACCTTTTATTTTGACTTTTTTTGAAAGAAAAGAAAATAGAATAAAGAAAATAGACAAACCGACAATAGCCAAAGCCCATTTCCAATAGCCAAGGATAAAAAGTCCAATAGTTCCAAAAATGACAGTCAAAATCATTTGAATTCCGTTGCAGATGAGGTTCAAGAAAATGACTTTTTTGGTTTTCTTTTTATCGAAATACAATGCTTTTCCTGCGTATTCGCCTAACCCATTTGGCGTAAAAATCCCAGCCGTTAATGCTCCGAGAACTTGCTTCGTCGATTCGCCAAGTGAAATAGGTTTTAAAAAAGAAACCAGATTTTGCCATTTTAAAATTTCCAAATACCGATTTGCAACACTGAAGGAAAGCAAAAATAATATTCCAAGTATTGATTGTTTTTCTTTGACTAAGGTGATGAACTTTTCCCAGTCTAATTGGTCATTATTTGCCAATTGATTGTATATGAAATAAAAAGCACCAGATACAATCAAAAGTTTGACCAGAAAAACGAGGAATTGCTTAGCTTTGTGAGGAATTGAAATCATTAGCCCCCTTGCCCCCAAAGGGGGAATTAAAAGTGTTACTAAATTTAATTCGTAAAATAACAAATAAACTTCGTGACTTAGTGCCTTTGTGGCAAAAAAATTATGGCAAACGAACGCATCATATTAGGAATTGACCCTGGAACCACCATTATGGGTTTTGGGTTGATAAAAGTCATCAACAAAAAAATGGAATTCATTCAGTTGAATGAACTACAATTATCCAAATATGACAATCATTACCAACGATTAAAAATCATTTTCGAGAGAACTATTGAACTTATCGACACCCATCATCCAGATGAAATAGCTATTGAAGCACCATTTTTTGGCAAAAATGTACAATCGATGTTAAAATTAGGTAGAGCACAAGGCGTGGCAATGGCAGCCGGACTTTCGAGAGACATTCCCATAACCGAATACGAACCTAAAAAGATAAAAATGGCCATCACCGGAAACGGAAATGCCAGCAAAGAGCAAGTAGCCAAAATGTTGCAGCAACTTTTAGGACTGAAAGAACTACCTAAAAATCTCGATTCTACAGACGGTTTAGCGGCAGCGGTTTGTCATTTTTTTAATTCCGGAAAAACCGTTGGAGAAAAAAGTTATACGGGTTGGGATGCATTTGTGAAACAGAATGAGGAAAGAGTAAAAAAATAATTCGCAGTCGCAGTTTTCAGTTCTGCCGACTGAGACTGAGACTGAACACTTCAAAATGAGCGGCATCTATATCCATATCCCTTTCTGCAAACAAGCATGTCATTATTGTGACTTCC
>B570J29619_1000116_pt1 | contig 8463 bp, 7 predicted proteins | sample LakMenEpi03Oct11_FD_29619 | JGI IMG/M metagenome (IMG submission 29619)
AAGCACCTTGATCCAAGTGAGCCAAAACTTAGTGGAAAGACTTACATCATAACTTGCGAGTTTAAAGAGGGCATCTCAACAGAGAATGCAAAGAAGATTGCAAAATATCTNAAGGATTCAGGACCAAAATCAATCAAGNCTCAGNTTCAAGGNGATGAACTAAGAGTTTCAAGTAAGAGTAGAGATGACCTACAAGCTGCAATTGCGTTGATTAAAAAAGAAACTTGGGAGTTTGCAGTTCAATTCACCAACTATAGATAATGAATAGAGTTTTTAATTGAAGCTAAATGGCACCGGAATCGCCTATGGCGTTGGCGCTTATGTTATTTGGGGACTACTCCCAATTTATTGGCGGTGGCTAGAGCGCGCATCCTCATTTGAAATACTTGGACACCGTGCGATCTGGTCGCTAGTAGTTTGCTTATTATTTTTAGCTTTCCAAAAGCAATTAAAAAGTACATTCAAATTGGTGAAGGATTTAAGAACTTTTTCACTCTTAGCATTAACCTCACTACTTTTGTCAGCTAACTGGGGTATTTATATCTGGGCAGTCTCAGTTGACCGTGTAGTTGAAGCAGCGCTTGGCTATTACATAACTCCTTTAGTTGCAGTTAGTTTTGGAGTATTTGCTCTGAAAGAAAAATTACATAAACTGCAACTTATTTCAGTACTTCTTGCCACAATTGGTGTGTTGATTTTAACTTTTACTTATGGTCGCCTTCCCTTAATCGCGATTGGCTTGGCAGTAAGTTGGGGATCATATAGTTTGATTAAAAAACAATTGAATGCTGGAGCTTTGGAGACGCTATCAATAGAAACAATAATTGCCTTTATCCCAAGCTTCTTCTATGTCTCNTATCTTCTTAATAATAATGAAGCAGAATTTGGACAAGATTGGGGATTTTCCATAGCACTTGCCAGTGCTGGTTTAGTGACTGTAATACCTTTACTTTTATTTAATGCAGCAACCACAAGACTTCCACTTACAATTACTGGGCTTCTGCAGTACATAACTCCTAGCATCATGTTTTTAATTGGAATTGTGGTATTTCATGAACCGCTACAACTAACAAAACTAATCGGATTTATTTTTATTTGGATTGCTTTAGTAATACTAGGTAGAGATCTAAGAAAATCAGGTGGATCTATTAACTAAAACGTGCGCTACGTTTTTTAGTGCTTCTTTTGCTGCTCCGTCTGGAAGACCAGATATCAATTCATTGGCTTCTTTTGCAATGTTAGTTAGATATTCGCGCACATCTTCTAAAGCTTTATGAGATCGAAGTTGAGTAATTACAGTTTTTAACTCATTTTCTGCTACTGGTCTACTTAATTTTGCTATTAGTTCTTTGTCTTCAGGGGCATTTGCCGCCATGACATATAACGTCACCAGAGTCGGTATCCCCTCTTTTAAATCTGTGCCGGGTGTCTTTCCTGAAGCAGTTGAATCGCTAGTTACATCCAATAGATCATCTGCAATTTGAAAAGCAATTCCTATTTTCTCTCCAAACTTAGTTAATATCTCAACTATCTCTGGCTTTGCACCAGATAAAAGGGCGCCAAATCTTGCACTCGTTGCAATTAAAGATCCCGTTTTATCTGAGACCACTTTTAGATAATGTTCTATGGGCGTTAAACCTTCAGACTCTCCTTGAGTCTCTTTAATTTGGCCAATTACTAGTCGTTCAAAAGTTTTAGCTTGTAACTTAACTGCTTCTGGACCTATGTCAGCAAGCATGTCTGAAACTTTAGAAAATAAATAATCGCCAGTTAAAATTGCTACTGCATTACCCCATTTAGTATTTGCACTTGTAACACCTCGCCTAAGTAGCGCGTCATCCATAACATCATCGTGATATAAAGTTGCAAGATGGGTAAGTTCACATGAAACCGCAGCTTTAATAATGTCATAGTTTGTTGGGTCACCAAATTGCGCAGCAATTAATGTTAAAAGTGGCCTTAAGCGCTTTCCACCAGCTTCTACTAAATGCCTAGAAGTTTCTATGACTAATGGGTATTCGCCTTCAATATGGGACCTAAGTAGTAGCTCTACTTTTGCCATATCGGCCAATAAAGTAGCTTCTAGATTTTTATCTAAATTAGGTATTCCTATTGGATTCATTATTTAATTAAGTTTGCAAAGTTATTTGCAGTATTTAAAATAATTGAAGGGAAAATTCCAAGAACAAATGTTATTAGGGTTGCAATAGCAATTGAAATTCTGCTCTTTATTGATGGAATTACTACTGAAACTGAATCATTAGCTGGGTCAGTAAAGAACATCATAATTATTACCCTGACATAGAAGAATGCTGCAATTGCACTTGCTAGAACTCCAACTACAACTAATAATGTATTTCCTGATTGGTAGGCTGCTGAAAAGATTGCAAACTTTCCTATAAACCCAGAAGTTAGTGGAATTCCTGCAAAACTAAGTAATAAGAGTGAAAACACTGATGCAACTAATGGAGATTTCTTGCCTAGCCCAATCCATCTGTTTAAATCACTTACTTCGCCAGTTGAATCACGAACTAGTGAAATAATTCCAAAAGCTGCAAGTGTGGTAAATCCATATGCAAATAAGTAAAAGAGTGAAGCTGCAAGCCCTTCTTTACTTAATGCAATAACTCCTGATAACAAAAATCCAGCATGTGCGATTGATGAATATGCCAGCATGCGCTTTACATCGCGCTGAGCTATAGCAACTACTGATCCAAAAACCATCGTTATTACTGCAATTACAGTAATAATTGGTTGCCATAGAGTTTGTGATTCAGCGAAGCCTACATAAAACAATCTCAAAATTGCGCCAAAGGCTGCTACTTTCGTACATGCAGCCATAAATCCGGTTATTGGAGTAGGTGCTCCTTGATAAACATCAGGCGTCCAAGAATGAAATGGAACTGCACTAATTTTAAACAATAAGCCAACAGACATAAATATAATTCCAATATATAGGAAAACATCATTAGCGCTTCCCGCTGAAGCACTTATGTCAACTAGTGAAACACTTCCTGAATATCCATAAATAAAAGCTGCTCCAAATAAGAAAAATGCCGAAGAATAAGCTCCGAGTAAAAAGTACTTCAGCGCTGCTTCTTGAGAAAGTAATCTCCTTCTTCGAGATAAGCCTGCAAGTAAATACAGAGGAAGAGAAAATACTTCTAGGGCGACAAATAAAGTAATTAAATCGGTTGCTACCGTAAAAAGCATCATTCCAGCAGTTGCAAACATGAAAAGAGGAAAGATCTCGGTCTGCTTTACTTGTTGTTGGGTTGCAATCTGTTCCTCAACTGAACCTGGGATAGTAGATGCTCGTGCAACAAAATTATCCTGATCTGCAATTAGTAAGACTGCAACTATGGCCAGAACAATAATCGTAAACTGTAAAAATATACCCGCCTTATCAATTGTCACAGAATTAACTGCAGCTGTAGTCGAAGACATATCTCTAATTTGCCAGATCTGAAGTAGTGCTAGGAGTAATGCCCCGATGCTTACGGTAAGTTGAACTGCAGCGCGATGTGTCTTACCCATAAAGGCTTCAATTAAAACTCCAAGAACAGCTGCGGCAAAAATAATTAGCATTGGTGAAAGCAGTACATAACTAATTGATGGTGCGCTTAACATTATTCACCAACCTTTGCTACTGGGTCTGAGTAACCAGCATTAATCACGATTTTTTCTGCTGTTGGATTAATTAAATCTAAAACTGGCTTTGGATAAAAACCCATTAGAACAATCACTAATATTACTGGTGATATTGCAACTTTTTCTCTTATGTTCAGATCTTTTAGATTTTCATTTCCGCTAACAATTGGACCGTGTAAAGCTTTTTGAACAGGAATTAATATATAAAGTGCTGCTAGTACTATTCCTAAAGTTCCAATCACTGCCGCAACCGGATAGCGCGTATAAGTTCCGACTAGAACTAAAAATTCACTAACAAAACTAGATAGTCCTGGTAAGGCCAAGCTAGACATTCCAGCGATAAAGAATGCCCATGCCATTACTGGTGTAACTCTTTGGAGTCCGCCAAAATCTGAAATTGTGGAAGATCCTCTTCGCCAAATCATCCAGCCAGCAATTAAAAACAGTGCGGCTGTAGAGAATCCGTGATTGACCATATAGAGGGTGGCGCCAGACATGCCTTGAGAGGTCATTGCAAATATTCCCATCGTAATAAATCCAAAGTGGGAGATAGAAGTAAATGCAATTAATCCCTTTATATCCCGCTGACCAATTGCCATAAATGCACCATAAATAATTGAAATAACTGCCAATGTAATAATTAATGGTGTAAATGTTTTTGTAGCATCTGGGAATAATTGAATACAAAATCGGATCATTCCGTAAGTTCCTACTTTATCGAGCACTCCTAGTAATAGAACTGATGTGCCAGGGGTAGCTGACTTTGCGGCATCTGGAAGCCAAGTATGAAATGGCCACAGTGGGGCCTTTATTGCAAATGCAATAAAGAATCCAAGAAATAGGAAGTACTCTGTTTGATTATCAATTTGTAAAGTTGCCAATTTAGCTAAGTCAAAAGTTGCACCAATTTGGTTCCCTGAAATCACATAAATTCCAATAATTGAAGCCAGCATTAGAAGACCGCCAAATAAGCTGTATAGTAAAAATTTAACAGCTGCTGCTGATTTGTTACCTGTACCGTAACCACCGATCAAGAAGTAAATTGGAATTAGCATCGCTTCAAAAAACACATAAAACAAAAATAGATCTGTGGCTGCAAAAACACCTATCATGAGTGTTTCTAAAACTAAGATTAAAACATAAAATACTTTTGTATTCCATCGACCAGTATCAGATTCATGCCAAGTAGCTAGAATCACAACTGGAACTAAAATAGTAGATAGAAGAATCAAGACTAGAGAGATGCCGTCTACTCCAACAGCAAAATTAACATTAAATGCTGAAATCCAAGAATTACTTTGAATAAATTGAAATCCTGTAATTGCTTTATCAAATCTAACTGCTAATAAAATAGAAAATANAGCAATTAGGAGAGTAATAATAAATGCAGCACGCTTGATTAATTCNCTTTTCTTAGCCGGAATTAACAGCACAATAAGTGCTCCGATTAATGGAGAGATGCCAACTAGGGTTAATAAACTCATGCGGTTACCACCCAAATCACGGCAATTAAACTTAGTACTCCAATGACCATCATNAGTGCATAACTTCTAACATATCCATTCTGNAATGAGCGCAGTTTGCTTCCAGCGCTAATAGATACAACTCCTACTGATCTAACCGCTCCATCTATTACTAAATNATCGATATTTAAAAGCTTTTGAATTAAGGACTGTCCAGGGCGCATAAATGCTGCCTCATTTAGCGAATCTTGAAACAGGTCTTTTCTTGCAGCAATAGTTAACTTTGAAACTTTCTCTGGTGCTGTATCTGATTGGTCTCCGCGATATTTTCTTACTGCTATTGAAACTCCAATTATCACCACAGAGATTGTCATTAGCGACACCGTTGTGTGTGAAAACAACTCTTCAGCATGGTGTTCTTTTAATGGATTAACCACTGGCTCAAGCCAGTTAACCAAACTCTTNCCCCTTGANAATAGGTAACCAGATGCAACCGATCCAATAGAGAGTAAAGCGATTGGGATTAACATTAAAGCCGGGCTTTCATGAGGTTCATCCTTATGGCCCCAACGTTCATTCCCAAAGAAAGTAAGAATTACAACTCGCGTCATATAGAAAGCTGTAATTGCTGCACCAAGTAAAGTTGCAATGCCTAGCGCTATGCCTTTTATACCACCTGCATTGAATGCTGTTTCAATAATTTTATCTTTGGAGTAAAAACCAGCAAATGGTGGAACGCCAATAATGGCTAGGTAACCTAATCCAAATGTAATTGCTGTAATCGGCATGAATTTACCTATGCCGCCATACTTTCGCATGTTAACTTCATCTTTCATACCATGCATTACTGAGCCAGCACCAAGAAACATGCTTGCCTTGAAGAATCCATGAGTTAATAAATGCATAATTGCAAATGCGTAACCAATTGGGCCTAAGCCTGTTGCCAAAATCATGTATCCAATTTGAGACATTGTTGAAGCAGCCAATGCTTTCTTAATATCATCTTTTGCTGTTCCNATAATTGCNCCAAACAATAATGTAATTGCACCAACAATTAGCACCATTAGTTGAGCAATTGGAGCTTCATCAAAAATAAAACTTGATCTGGTAATTAAATAAACACCTGCAGTTACCATCGTTGCAGCATGAATTAATGCTGAAACAGGTGTTGGTCCTGCCATTGCATCACCAAGCCAAGATTGCAGAGGAAATTGTGCTGACTTACCACATGCTGCCAGCAACAACATTAAGCCAATAGCAGTAAGTTGGGCAGTTGAAGCTGCATCTGTCTGCTCTTTAATACCTGAAAAAGTTACATCGCCAAATGTTGCAAATGCAATCATTATGGCAAGTGATAGACCTACATCACCGACTCTGTTTGCAACAAAAGCTTTTTTCGCTGCGGTTGCATATGCTGGCTTTTGATTCCAAAAACCAATCAATAGATATGAAGCTAAGCCCACGCCTTCCCAGCCAACATAAAGATTTAAGTATGAATCACCTAACACCAGCAATAGCATCGATGCTATGAATAGGTTTANATATGCAAAAAATCTTCTTCTATCTAAATCATGGGACATATAAGAAATAGAATAGATNTGAATTAATGTACCCACGCCAGTAATAAGTAGTACAAAACAGATTGAAAGTTGNTCAAGCAACAATGAAGCATCGACATTAAATGAACCTACAGAAATCCAAGTAAATAATTTTTGTACTACCGCTCGATTCTCTTCGGGTCTAGCTTGCATTGCAAAAAATTCGATCACACCAATTACAAAGGTTGATGCCGAGACAGTTGTGGCCGCGATATGACCCCAGGAGTTTGCCTTTTTGCCTACTAGCAAAAGAATTGCAGAGCTAAAAAGTGGCAGTGCAATGAACCAAACTAAATTTTCAGATATCTGCATTTTATCTCTTCAACAAACTTGCATCATCAACGGATGCAGATCTACGGGACCGATAAATNGTNACAATAATTGCTAGTCCAACTACNACTTCACATGCTGCAACTACCATCGTAAAGAAGGCAACCACTTGGCCTTCTAAATTTCCATTAATTCGAGCAAAAGTAACAAATGCAAGATTTGCAGCATTAAGCATTAACTCAATACACATGAACACAACAATTGCATTTCGGCGAACAACTACACCTACAGCACCGATTGTGAATAAAATTGCAGCCAGATAAAGATAGTTAGCGATAGACATTACTTATCCTCCTCTGCTTCCTCTTTTAATTGATAATTTGCACTTTCAATCATGTCACCGCGCGCTTCAAGCACAGCAGATATTGATGTTGGTGCTGGACTTCCTGTTGGTAATAGCGCAGGAACATCTACCGCATTATGCAATGCATATACTCCAGAACTTGGTAATCCAGCTGCATCTTTAAGTTCACCTTTTCTAAATCGAGCTATAGATAAATCTCGCTGCGCAAATTGTGATTTAGTTTTCTGGCTATGTGCCAAAACCATTGCCCCGACTGCTGCCGTAATTAGAAGTGCTGAGATTACTTCAAAGGCAAAGACATATCTGGTGAAAAGAAGTTCAGCTATTCCTAGAGCATTACCTTGTGCATTTACCTCGCTAAGCCCTACTACTTCTCTACCAAATGTGGCTCGAGAAATTAGAGTTACGAGTAATCCTCCAAAGCCAACTGCTGCCACAATAGAAACTGCTCTTAAGCCTTTTATGGTCTCTACAAGTGAGTCAGAAGTATCAACTCCTACTAACATTAAAATAAAAAGAAACAGCATCATTACTGCTCCGGTGTATACAACGATTTGTACAATTCCTAAAAATAGAGCTTCTTGAGCAATATAAAAAATAGCTAATGTGACCATAACCCAGGCAAGCAATAGCGCCGAATGAACCGCTTTTTTAACTAACAACATTCCTACGGCAGCTAAAACTGAAAGCGGTGCTAATACATAAAATAGGTAAGACTCTGGGGCAGCCGTAGTGCCAATATCTAAAGCAAGATTAATCATTCTTTGCAATCCCTTGCGATGGGTGAGAAGTTGTTACTTCACCCTTGTAGTAATTTGAATCATCAGTATTTGGATACATCGGGTGAGGTGGTGGCACCATTCCAGCTCGTAGTGGCCCTAATAAATCATCTTTTTCGAAAATTAATTTTCCGCGACTATCATCTGCCAATTCATATTCATTTGTCATTGTTAATGCTCGAGTTGGACAGGCTTCAATACAGAGTCCACAGAATATGCATCGTAAATAATTTATTTGATAAACCTTGCCGTAGCGCTCACCTGGAGAAAATCTCTCCTCCTCTTTATTGTCGGCTCCTTCTACATAAATTGCATCTGCAGGACAAGCCCAGGCACAA
>B570J29619_1000118_pt1 | contig 8352 bp, 6 predicted proteins | sample LakMenEpi03Oct11_FD_29619 | JGI IMG/M metagenome (IMG submission 29619)
AGGCATTACCAACTTGGGTAACCGAATTTAATGCCCAAAAAAGCTACATGAAATACATCAACCAAGGTTGGAATTTATTAAAACCAGCTAGCACCTACAACGAAAGTATGCCCGATGACAATCCCTATGAAGGGAAGTTATACAAAGTTGACAAACCCGTTTTTCCTTATGACTTAAAAGCCATGTATGATAAAAACGATGCGGGAGTTATACGAGTAACCCCTTTTGGCAATGATTATGTAAACGATTTTGCCAAACTAGCCATCGAAAAAGAACAACTAGGAAAAGACGATATTACCGACTTTTTAGCGATAAGTTTTTCTTCTCCTGATTATGTTGGCCACATCCTTGGTCCACGTTCGATGGAGCTACAAGACACCTATTTGCGTTTGGATAATACCATTGCTGATTTTCTAAACTATTTGGATAAAACTGTGGGCAAAGGAAACTATTTGGTGTTCCTAACTGCCGATCATGCCGGAGCTGAAAATGCCAAACATTTAAAAGATAATAAATATGAAGTGACNAATATTGAACCCAAGGAAATTAGAGCTGCCTTAAAGAAATTCTCTANCGANACGTTTGGCGAAGATTTGGTACTCAATTATAGNAGTTTCAACTTGTATTTCAACAAAGAAATTATCAAGACAAAAGGGTTGGAGTTAGTCAAAGTAAAACAGTCCTTCAAAGACTTTTTAATGACGCAAAACTATGTAAAAAGAGTCTATACCGAAGAAGAAATTCTAACCAATTCAGGCAGCGATTACTATTTAAATTTTATTGCCAAAGGATATGACGTTACCCAAAATGGCGATTTGGTTATTCTAGACAAACCCGGTTTTATTGAATATGGCGCAACTGGAACATCTCACGGGACTACCTATAGTTATGATACCCATGTGCCGCTTATTTTTTATGGTTGGAATATCAAAAAAGGGGAAACCCACGACAAAAAAGTAATTACTCAAATAGCACCAACACTGGCACAGAAACTAAAAATCACCATGCCTAATGCTACGGAAAGCGAAGTGCTTTTGGAAGTGTTGGATAAGTAAAACATACTGATGCCTAGGGTTTCTGAAGACTCCTTTACTTTTTTATGGCTTAAAACTTGGGAGACTATGTGCAACTCGGGAAAATTTGAGTTTAATTAGTACAACAAAATGCTTGGCAATAATATTATAGAGAACATAATGCAACTTTTAATTTTTCAATCTCCAAGGGTTTCATCAAAAAATCAGTAAAGTAAAAATTAAATTGTTCGTTTTCTTTTGCGGCAATATCAGCCGTAAGACCAAATATTGGTGTTTCTTGGTTCATATTAGGTAATGTCCTAATGTTTTTGGCAGCTTGGTATCCGTCAAGAACAGGCATGTGAATGTCCATTAGGATATAATCATATTTAATATTTTGAGATTTATTGGTAGCTTCAAGACCGTCTTTGGCATGATCAGTAACAATACCCCATCTTGATAAAAGCTTTAGAGCAATCATTGCATTGATAGCATTGTCCTCTACAAGCAGCACTTTTAAGCCATTAATATTATTTTCAAAATTAACTTGTTTATTTTCTTCAGTATTTTTAGATTTCTTCAATTTCAATTCAAAGAAAAATAGTGATCCACTTTCAAGTTTACTTTGAATATTAATTGTGCTTCCATGAAGTTCAATGAGTTTTTTGGTAATAGACAAACCCAAACCAGTTCCGTCTTTTTTTCGGGTAGTGCCTGTTCTGACCTGTGAAAAACTTTCAAAAACTTTATCTATATTCTCTTTTTCAATTCCTATGCCGGTATCTGATATTTTGAATAACAGGGTGTCATAGTTATACGATTGATTTACAACCTTTACTTCTAACTTTATCGAACCGACATCAGTAAATTTGAGCGAATTGTTGACTAAGTTGCCTAAAATTTGAGACATTTTTGTTTCATCATAGTAATAGTAATCGTGAAGCTCGTTGTCAATTTTTAATTTGAATTTAATTCCTTTTTCCTTTGCTTGAAAATTGTTGGCGTTCCAAAAATTTTCTAAAAGTGATTTCAAATTAGATAATTTCAAATCCAAACTCATTTTGCCTAAATCGAGCTTGGTATAATCTAAAATGTTATTGACAATTTGCATCAAATGATTAGAAGAAAATTTTAATGAATCCAATAATATGCTATCTTCTGGTTTGGTATTTTCGTTTAAGAGAGTAGTTATAGTGGTAATAGCATTTAAAGGTGTACGTATTTCATGACTCATGGTTGACAAAAATTCTTGTCTAATTCTAGCAGATTCTTCTGCTTTATTACTTTTGGCTAGTATGATGGCTTTTTCTTGTTGAAATTGTGCTTCTTTCTGCATAGCCCTCATCTTCACTAAGAAGTCATAGTTTTCTATGGTCTTAATATTCTGAGCATTCAGGACACTTTCTTTTTCTTTAACATAATATTCAAGGTATTCTAGGGTTTTATCTATATTATTTTCAGTTTTATAGATGGTATAAAATAAGTGAAGCAATTTGATTTTAATCATCGAAATGTTGAATGTATTAGTAATATCTAATCCATCTCTAGCATTTTTTTTACTCATTTCTATGTCGTTAATCTCAAAATATAGTTTAGCCAATTTGGTATAAGCCATTACCAATCCTAGTTTCTCTCCCATTTCTGAATGAATGGCTATGGCTTCATTAAAATCGGCTATGGCTTCGGTATATTTTTTTTGGGCAAAATACACCTTTCCTCTGCCATATATGGCAAAACCAAGACCTCTTACATCTTTAGTCTTTTGTTTGATTTCAATAGATTTTAAGATATAGTTTGTGGCTTCTTGAATTTTATTTTTTTTGATGTAAATGCCCGATAAATTATTGTAAGCATTTGATTCAAGATTTAATTCTTTTACCTTTTTGGCTGCTTTCACAGCATTTTTTAACGATTGAATAGCTTTTTGAACATCACCAGTAAAGTCATAAACAGTAGCTAATGACTTTTCACATTTCGAAATATTGTGATAGTCGTTAAGATTTTTATATACAATGAGTGCGTCTATAAGATATACCACACCCATTTGAAAGTTATTCGTTTTATAATAAAACCCAGCAATATTGTATTTGGCGTCGGCTATTCCTTTTTCGTCTCCCAGCTTTTCAAATAGCTTAATGCTTTTTAGAGACAAATTATAGGCAATTTCATTCTTGCCTGTAATCATGTAGTACAGCGATAGCTGTGTTAACGAACGAGCTTTTAAATCATCAATCTTATTTTCATTACATAAACCAAGCGCTTTATTGGTCAAATTAATACTTTCATTAAGGTTATTAATCCTTATTGCATAGGATTTTTCCAAGAGAAGATTAATTTCGTTTCTGATTTCTTTCATAAAATTATGACCAAATTGTTTTGCAAGTAACTATAAATATCGACATTATGACCAAACCCTTTTTTCCATTTAACCCAAAAATAATAAAAAAATAATATTTTAGTTCATTTTAATGAATATAATACAAAAGTATTCGTGCTGAATCGGAGAGAGTTTCCTAGTTGCATTAATTAAAAATAAGTTTTTCTTACAACTATTTTGATATATTTGTTAGTAGTATGTGAAGCCTTTTTCACAATATGAGATTAGTGGCAAGTTTGTCCGAGAGAAAATTAAACCTTTTTCGATGAGAACAGTCTATTTACATACATTTATAAAAATTTAGTTTTATGAGAATATTGATATTATTATTATCATTGTTTTTTCTCTCTTGTGACAAGGACAATAAGACAGAACAGCATACAAATTCGGCTTACAGAATAACAAAGTCCATTATTTATAACAATGTTAATGTTGATATTATTATTGATAAACCTGTTAACAATGAAGTAGATGTATTGATTACCTATCATGGCACTGTGCAAAGTGATAGTAATATATTACCTGCTGCCGAAAATACACTCAATCAATTTAAAAATATTTTATACCGACAAGATATGATGATTGTTAGTGTAGCGCATCCGCAACTTAATATTCTTTTTGGTGATAATATCAATCAAGCAGAAGCTGCTTTGTTATGGGTAAAGCACTCAGCAAATCAAGAATTAGGAATTACGGTTAAAAAAATATTTCTAGCAGGGCATTCACAAGGTGGTTATTTAGTTACTCGTCTTAATACTATGCATGAAACCAACGGAGTAATTGCAAATGCACCTGGGCCTTTGAATTTGGTTTTTAGATGTCAATTAGAAGAAAATGGGCAAACTCCTGCAAGTTATGTTTGCGATAATCTTAGAAATGTATATGGAACTACAGCTGCAAATTCTAATGCATATTACCAAAGGTCATTATTGAACTTTACAAATGGCTTTAAATCGGATATATTATTTGTACAAGGATTAAATGATATGGCAATTCAAATGTATTCTTGGCCAACATTTAAGCAAGATGTATTAAATTGTTCAAATTGTATGGACCGACAATTTGTTGAAATAACTGGAGCTGGACATGGAGCAATTTTTGAAAGCCAAACAGCAAAAACTGAATTTAATAATTTTATAAATAACCACTAATGATAAAACTTACTGATAACAGCTAAGATTTCGATGCGGCTCTAAGTCAATCAATGAAACCTGACTTAAGCGGAGTTATTATAGAAAAATTAAAGAGGATTTAGCATCCTCTTTTTTTTAGAACAATTGCAACTAGGTTAGTTGTGTTTCCTCCACTTCTTCACAAATGGATTTGGTAACACTAGGGTAGATTTACTAATAATACGTTTTTCTTACTACTATTTTAATATATTTGTTTGAAAGGATGTGACGTTTTACCTCGGTTTGAGGTTGGCGTTTATACTATAATAACACATTACAAAATTGAAACATAATTTTAAGACAGTATAATGAAGAAATTAGCAATTGCAATAGTTGGTTTGACAGTATGTTTCTCTGGTTGCAAAACAAGCGAAAAAAGTAGCGAAAATTTTATTCCTGATAATCTAACAGAGAAATTTTATTGGAGCCCAGCCGAAATTAGCGGTAGACACTTTGACAAGGCCGCCATGTACCTTCCCATTAGTTTAGACACGGTAACTGAAATACATTACTCCCAGTTCGACCTTGGTTCTGACTGGACTATTTTATATCAAAATAATTTTAAAAGCATTACTGAATATAACTATTTAAAATTTGACTCTTTATCTGATTCTAACCCCGAAAGGCCATGTTTTTTAATTAAAGATGTGGATTTGAATATCGGAAAAATCAATTTCGGAAAACGGAATGTGCTAGGTTTTTACAATTATGGTGAACCCATCATCAGAAAAAAGAATGCACCAGTTTCAGAAAATAGTATAGGAATAATTGGAGCTGATATTTTCCAAAATAAAATTTTGGTTATCAACTTCCCTAATCAAACAATTAGTGTTTTGGATACTACCAACAGTGCTTTGGAAAACTATTTTTCTTTTGAAAAATGCAAAATAGAAAATAAAAGAATTATGGTTCCGATAATTTTAAACGGAAAAACACGCTTCTTTATGTATGATACAGGCGCAAGTTTATTTCCAATGATGACTTCTTTTAATAACTGGAAAGAAATAACAAATCAAAAAATAAAGGACACTTTGAGTGTCACAAATTTCGGAAATCCTGTAATAATGTTTGGTTCAAACGCTTCAAAAGAAATTAATATTGGAACGAATACACTCACTAATTTCGGTGTTTACTATGAAAAAGACAATTATTTTGACAAAATGTTTGAGGAATTAAAATGTGACGGAATTATTGGAAATGCATTTTTCTTTAACAACACAATATGCATTGACTTTAAAACAAAAAGGTTTGGAATTGCAAAATAAAGCACGAACCGCTATAAGCATCTTTATACTTACTGCTGTTTTAATCTAAATTTGAAAGTTCCCATTTCTTTAATAAGTTTTTAGTAGGTTTGCGATATGTAGCTTCTGATTCAAGGCAAGTGCATTAACTCAAAACCTTTAAAAACCAAGTGGTTGAATAGTGTCTAAACGATAGGTACAACTAATTTTGGATAAAAAATTCTTGAAACATATTATCTTTGTTACAATTGAAAAACCTACGAAATTCACGTATGATAAAGAAAATAATACTTAATAAATTAATATCAAATAACGCTAAAAAAGTAAGTATGATAATTGGTTGTATTATATTTTTATTTCAAATCTATTGGTTTTTTAATGAGTATAATGCAAAGAAATTTCAGATTCTTACAGAAGTTGAAGCGGCCTTTAATGCTTCCATCATGACGGAAAACATGAAAATACTCAGTTCGCAACTTGGTAATTTTTCGTTAGGTACTAATTATTCATCCACTCTACCTGAAACAGGTTTAAATGCAAACTCACCAAAATTTGAAATACAAATTCAAGTCGATACCATTCCAACTAATTCTACTTTTAAAGGCCAAACCATACAAACAATGAATGTATCTGACACTACTTTTTATAATGGTTTGGAAAAGGAATTGAAGCGTAATCTAAAAAAAAATGGCATTGATATAAAATTTAAAATTTTTACCGAGTCACAAAAAAATAACTTTGATAAAACAATTTATTCAGATACCATTTCCCCAAAATATTCCTGGTTTAAAACGAATAAGAAAATTGGTCTTTTACTAAGTGGCGTTAAATGGCAAACGCTATTGAAAATGAAATATTCTATTGTACTAATAATTATCTTTTTGCTACTAGTTTTAACAACAATTGCGTTTCTAAGTGCGGCAATTAATAAAAACAAAACAATTCTTGAACTTAAGAAGAATTTTACAAATAGCATGACTCATGAATTAAAAACACCATTATCCACAATTGCAGTAGCAATAGAGTCGCTAGAAAAATATAATGGTATTGAAGATAAGGAATTGACTAAGGAATATTTGGGGATAATGAAATTAGAGACAAATCGTTTAATAGAAATGGTAAATTCTATACTAGTGCATTCTAAGTTAAATGAAAGTGAAATTGTATTAAAAATTGAAACTATCAATGCCAATCAATTGTTTGCAAAATGCATTGATTTAATGAAGCCCAAATTAGACAATTCGAAAGGAGTAATCAAAATAGAGTGTAATCAAATTGCGTTTGAGGGCGATTCGTATCATTTAAGTAATGTTTTTATGAATTTAATTGATAATGCTTTAAAATACGCTGACAAGCAACCTATAATCACTATAAATTGTACTGTTATACAAAATATACTATACATAAATTTTACAGATAATGGCATTGGGGTTTCTCCAAAATATAAAGATAGAATTTTTGAGGCCTATTTCAGAGTTCACGATGATGATCTCTATAAACAAAAAGGTTTTGGTTTGGGGCTTAGCTACGTAAAAGATATTATAACACTTCATAAGGGCAGTATTGAACTTATTGAAGAAGTAAACCAAGGAACGTGTTTCTTAATTAAATTACCGCTGCAATGGAAAGCATAACAATTTTATATGTTGAAGACGAACTTTCTTTAGGAAAAATCACAAATGACACACTTAAAAAAAATGGTTTTAATGTAATTTGGGCAAAGGATGGCAAGGAGGCACTCGAAATAATTTTAAAAAGTAAAATCGATATAGCGGTTATAGATATAATGATGCCAAAGCTTGACGGCTTTAACTTAGTCATTGAAATAAGAAAGACAAACAATTTGCTACCAATATTATTTTTAACAGCTCGTGTATTAACAGAAGATGTAATAAAAGGATTTGAAATTGGCGGGAACGATTACATGAAAAAGCCATTTAGTATAGAAGAGTTAATAATTAGGATAAAAGAACTGGTTAAAAGAAATAAAATTTCTAACCCATTAAATACTTACCTAATTGGAAAGTATACTTTTAATTATGTTAGAATGGAAATTGCGCTCCAAGATCAAAAAATAAGCTTGACCCACCGAGAAAATGAAATAATTAAACGCCTTTATCTCAAGGCGAATGAAATTGTTAGTCGCACGGAAATTTTGATAGATTTATGGGGAGATGATAGCTATTATAACGGCAGAAGTCTCGATGTGTTCATAACAAAAATTCGCAAATATTTTAGTGAAGACCAATCAATTGCAATAAAGAACATAAGAGGAGTGGGCTATAAATTAATTGTTTCATAGCAACAAAAGAAAATTAACCGTTAACATACGATAACATTAACTAGCTTTCGATAACCTTTTGGAGCAAAGTTATACTCTAAATTTGCAATGTGAATAGGTAACAAGTCGACTTGAATATTCATGATAAATAAACAATATTTTAACTATTAAAAAGGAACACATGAAAAAATTAATTTTATTAGTACTGGGCATTTCGGCACTACAATCATTCGGTCAATCATCAATTATTGATTTTGGCAATTCG
>B570J29619_1000122_pt1 | contig 8304 bp, 8 predicted proteins | sample LakMenEpi03Oct11_FD_29619 | JGI IMG/M metagenome (IMG submission 29619)
ATGCAGTGAACTATTTACTTAATGCAGTGAACTATTTACTTAATCCAGTGAACTATTTACTTAATGCAGTGAACTATTTACTTAATCCAGTGAACTATTTACTTAATCCAGTGAACTATTTACTTAATCCAGTGAACTATTTAATTAATCCAGTGAACTATTTAGTTAATGCAGTGAACTCTGCACTTGAAACATAGAACCCTGCACTCGGTACAGAAAACACCTAGCTACAGAGAAAGCAGCACTCAATGAAGAAAACCCGATTACTATGAAATAAATAAATAAGTAATAATAATCGGGTTGTAATTGTGATGGTTTTATAATTTAAGCCGAATTTCTACTCGCATTGGTATTCCCAAATAACGATCGGGTTACTAATTTTTCATACACAGCAATTAATTTTTCATTGCCTTTTTTTCCCTCTTGCAATGCTTTGATTTGTGATGAAGCATATTGTTGAATGGTCAATAAAGGCATTACTATTTGTTCTCGCATGGCTATAGAAGCTTTTCCATCGGGATAGTTTTCCATAAGTTCGTTGTGATCCGCAATTTTTAATAATAACCGTTTGGTTACCAAAAATTCATCGTAAATGATTTGCCAAAAATCACCAAAAATTGCATCCTCTTTCATATAGGCCGTCAACGGAAAAAAACATTTAGCCAATGACATCATACTGTTTTCTAACAACGTTCGGAAGAATAATGAATTATCATAAAGGTTTTGAACTTCTTCCCATCGGTTATTCTCTTCAAAATAGTGGAGTGCTGTGCCCACACCAAAAAAACCGGGAACATTTTGTTTCAATTGACTCCACGAACTCACAAAAGGAATGGCACGTAAATCGGAAAAATTCAATTTACCATCTGTGTTACGTTTGGATGGTCGACTGCCTATATTCGTTTTGGAATAATATTTCAGTGTGCTCATTTGTTCTAAGTAGGGCAAAAACTGAGGATGATTTTTGAAATTGGTGTATTTTTCATAACCAAGATGAGCCAATGTATCAATAATTTCTTTTTCGGTTTCCGAAAGATTATTTTCGTCTTTGTTAAAAATTTCATTGGCAACTCCAGCACTCAAAAGGTTTTCTAAATTATAGCGACACGAATCTTGTGTGCCAAAATTAGAACTAATGGTTTGTCCTTGTACCGTTACTTGTATTTCTTGGTTTTCAATTGTAGAACCTAATGAGGCATAAAATTTGTGTGTTTTGCCTCCACCGCGAGCTGGTGGTCCACCGCGGCCATCAAAGAAAATTACTTTAATATCATGTTCTCTGGAGATTTGAGTTATCATTTCTTTGGCTTTATAAATACTCCAGTTTGCCATCAAATAACCGCCATCTTTTGTCCCGTCAGAAAATCCAAGCATGACCGTTTGCTTATTTTTCCGTTGTTTCAAATGATTTCTATAGCCAGGGTTTTTATACAATTGTTCCATGATTTCATAAGCATTCTGCAAATCATCTACCGACTCAAACAATGGTACAATATCAACGGTTGGGTTTTCCCAATCTAACAATCGGAACAAAGCGAAAGTTTCCATGACATTCAATGCGCTTTCGTTGTTGCTGATGATATAACGGTTACATCCTTTTTCGCCATTACTTTCTTGAATTTCTCGCATCAATTGAATGGTTTCAAGAGTGGAACGCGTAATTTCATTTTCGAAAAAATGGTTTTTCAAATCAAAATGTAGTTGGGACAAAATGGTGATTTTTTCTTCTTCAGACAATCTTTCATAATTCTCAGGAAAATACAAGGATTTTTCTCTTTTTAAAAATGAAATAATATCGGCAAAAACCTGACTGTGTATTTTACTGTTTTGACGAATATCTAACGATGCAAAATGAAATCCAAACTGATTTATTTTTTGTAGCAATAAATTAATTTCATCAAGATATAAGGATTGATGCTCCTTGATGATGATTTCTTTTACTTTATGGAGTTCAGATTTTAGCTCGTCCAAAGTAATAAACAATTCCCCTTGAGAGTAAAAAACAGAACGGTAGAGTTTGTATTCTAAATTGGAAATAATTGTATCTACTTCATTGAAAGTTAACTTTCTTTTGAGTGTTCTAATATCAAAATAGTAACATTTTAGTACGGACGTGCGCAATCTTTTGGCAACTTTTTCGGTGATTTCTGGAGTTACAAAAGGATTTCCATCTCTATCGCCACCGGGCCAAAAACCAAGATTAATAATTGGATTTTCAATCACATTACCCTCAAAAATATTCTTTTGCAAATACTGCATCATCTCACCTACGGTTTGGTAAAATACATTTTCGAGATACCAAATTAAGCTCACGGCTTCATCAAAAGGATTTGGTTTTTCTTTCTTGATAAAAGGGGTTTTGCCTAGCTGTGCTAAAAGTTGCTTTATTCTGATTAAATCGTTTTCTCGAATGGCAGCAGTCAAATCGGTGATAATTCCCAAAACAGCACCAGGATAAAACTGCGTTGGATGAGCGGTTAATACTGTTCGAACATTGAAATTTTCAAGAAATAAAATCAATTCGTCTCGTTTGTCTTTGGCTTCCGATTTTTCTTTTATATCGCGCAAAGAACCTCTTCCTTCCATATTATTAACAATGGGAAAAGCAGCGTCTTCAATGGCATCAAAAAGCACAATTTGTCGTTCTACATATTGTATAAAACGAAACATTAAATCTATTTTTTGAGCTTCTGAAGCATTATCTAAATACTTGGATGAAAAGAAATCTACAATTTGTTTTGGTGACCAATTGTTTTTGAAACCGTTGTCACACACTTCAGAAAATAATGGCAATAAAACACCAGTATTATCGATAGCATCAAAGGGTAAAGTAATAAACACACTGTTATAAATATGATACTTTGAAAGTACATTTTGATTAAAACGCTCAATTTTTGGTAATGTGTACATGACTTTTTATTTTTTAGAAACAACTCCAATTATAACTCCAAAATCTCCATCAGTCTGAATCCAATTTTTACTTGGACAATAGGTTCTTGAAACAAATCCATCTAAATATAAGGCATTTACACATCCTTTACTTTTGAAAAACTCGGCAAACTCATAAAAATTAATTTCTTTTTTTGACATAGCAAAAAGGATTTTATTGTTTGGTAAAATTCCTACGCCATTTCTAATATTCACATTTAATGAACTTTTATTAAACGATTTATGAATTTCTCCATCAATTACTAACATTGGGCCTGACTGTGTGGCAAATTTTATTTTCATATTTTTCTTAAAATCTTCTGTTTTACATATCACAGCTTCATTATTAGTTTTTATATAAAAAATACCATTAGGTTTTAAATAAAAATTACCATTTCCATTATTGGTATCAATATCTGTGATAGTTATTTTATTTTCAATATATAGTCCTTGAGGTGATTTGTCTTTTTTATACATTCCTCCATTCATAGCAAAAACTAATTCCTTATCGTTTTGATTTAACCAAGTTTTCAAATTTTTGATGCTACCAAAATTTACTCCTTCGTTACTTTTTAAATAGAAGACAAGTTCTTGTTGCTTCAAATTAACTGTATAAAAAACGAAGTCGTCATCATCATTTTTCCATTTAAAATGGATTAATATTGAAGATAGTATTACTAAAAATAAAATCCAGAGAAAACGATTTTTCATTATTTTAAAATCAAATAAATATAATTTTTAAAAAAAACCTCATTTACCAAGGCAAATGAGGTTTAAAATATGTTTTAAAAAGTCATTAGTCTAACTCTTGGAAAATAGTGTGCATTAATCGCTTTTTGTCATTGATGCTTTCTTCTAGAGAAATCATGGTTTCAGTTCTGTAAACACCTTCAATATCATCAATCATAAAAATTACATCCTTAGCGTGTTTGGTATCTTTGGCTCTAATTTTGCAAAAAATATTAAATTTTCCTGTAGTTACGTGAGCTACTGTTACATAGGGAATTTCATTAATTCTTTGTAAAACGAATGTCGTTTGAGAAGTATTATTGAGAAAAACACCCACATAAGCTATAAATGAATAACCCAGTTTTTCATAATCCAACGATAACGAAGAACCCATAATAATTCCTTGATCTTCCATTTTCTTTACTCTAACATGAACTGTACCAGCAGAAATTAAAAGTTTTTTGGCAATATCAGTAAATGGAATTCTGGTGTTGTCAATCAACATATCAAGAATTTGGAGGTCAACTTCGTCTAATTTAAACTTACTCATAAAAGTATATATTCATTAATAATAAAAATCAATAGGCAAAAATACATTTTATTTAACAAAAAAAATGATTTACTAATTATTTATTAGTCCATTAACAACTTTCTTGCTTTTTCCTAAACAAAAGTCAGCTTTTTGGTCAATTTTCGGAAAATCATTTTCTTCAGAAGAAAACGGTTCTCCATTAGCATCAACAACTACATGACCAAAAAAATTATCTAGATTTCCAATTTGTGCAATTCTTGCTTCAAACTGTACTTTGCCCTTATAAAGAACTTCTTTGTATTGCGCTGCAAAATTGATAATTTTATCCTTACCATCATAATTTATTTTAACATTTTTATAAACAAAGTCATAAAAAACGACTTTATTTTGTGGAATTTTCAAATAATCATCAATTTTACTGATAACTATATCGTTTTCGTGTAAAAACTCAATTCCTGAAAATAATGCAATAAAAATGTATTTTCGGGTTTCTTCTCGTTCATAATCGTTGGGGAAATGTCCTGCTTCAAAAAGTATTGTTGGTACATTTAAGTATTGAAAAGTATCTCCAACACAATTAATATTAAACGAATCGTCAAATCGACCAACTTGATTTGGAATATACTGTTGCAAAACGTCATTCATCGCCACAATAACATGGATAGCTTTTAAACGAACAGCATTAATATCTCGACTTTCATTAAAAGCTGGTGCCAAAAAGGAAACTGTCGCTGGTTTACCTGTATCATCAACACCAAAAATGGTTCGTTGATCATGAAGATTATAACAATAATGAGGTTGAAACTCGTTGAATATGTTTCGGAGAATTATACTTTCGGGTTGGGATAGGTTTTGTGCATCGCGATTTAAATCTATACCATTGGTGTTTTCACGAGTATATAATTCGGCACCATCAGGATTAAGCATGGGAAGGATGCAAAAAGTGAATTTACTCAATATGCGTTTACTTTCATTTGTATTGGAATGAAGAAAATTAATAAAATCAAACAAACCCTTGGTCGTGGTACTTTCATTTCCGTGCATTTGAGACCACATTAGGATTTTAGTTTTCCCAGTTCCAAATTCTAATTTATAAATTGGTTTTCCCAGAACAGATTTTCCAATAGTTTCTACCTTATATTTTTGCAACAATGGTTCAATATGGTGCAATGTTATATATCTTCCAAAAAGAGAGTTCTCTTTATTTTGTTCATGTAGTTGTAAATAATTCATGGTAATAGGTATCAAACTTGAAATTGTCTCTCTGGATATTTGCCTTGCGCTCCTTTAAAATGAGGCAAAATCATTTTCATATCTTCGCTATAATTTCCAGTCACTGTAATAGGTTGTCCTAGTCGAACTTCCTTCTTTGCATAATCAAAAGCAACGGGAATGATTGGAACATTAGCTTTCAAAGCAATATAGTAAAAACCAGTTTTTAGTTCGGTTACTTTTTGGCGTGTGCCTTCGGGAGCGACTGCCAGTCTAAAAACTTCTCTGGAATTAAAAACATCAACCGTTGCATCTACATTATTTTTTCCACCACTTCTGTCCAAAGCTGCACCACCAACACTCTTAAAATACCAACCAAAAGGAAACCTAAACAATTCTTTTTTGCCAACAAAATTCATTTCCAATCCTATAATGCCTCGGGAAAACAATCCTATAAAGAAATCAAAATTGCAAGTATGTGGCATTACCATCAAAACACTTTTTTTGACTTTGTCGTCCATAGTGCCAATAATTTTCCAACCCATTAATTTTAGAAAAATAAATTGATATAGCCACTTTTTCATTTGGAATATTTTTCGTAAATTTAGTATTTATCTGTTACTTTTGAGTAAAATTATTTTCGATGATTCAAAAATTGTTTAGTTATTTTATTCCAATAAATGTTTACAAGAAAAATTCTGCGGTAAGCAAATCGTTGGAAGTTACTTGGAATAATGGCGAATTGGTTTTAGACAGTAAAAATACCAACTATTCTTTTGGTAGTTTGCAACGAATTTTGCGAAAAGGATTAAAATATATAGGATATGAACGCATAAGAAATTTTAAAAATATACTAGTACTTGGTGTTGCGGCTGGAAGTGTCATTAAAACATTGGTGGATGAAATTAAGTTTGAGGGCAAAATTATCGGCGTTGAAATTGATAAGGAAATTATAACCATTGCTAATGATTATTTTAAATTGGATACCATACCCAACTTGGAAATTATTATTGACGATGCTTTTGAATTTGTTTTGAAAACCAAAGATAAATACGACTTAATAATCATTGACATTTTTCAAGACACAACGATGCCCAACTTTTTGTTTGAAGATTTTTTTATCAACCGAGTTAACTTTTTGCTCAAAACAAATGGTTTTATACTCTTTAATACGATGGTGATTTCCAATAAAGATGAAGAGCGTAATATAGAATACAAAACAAAGTTCAACAAGAATTTTTCATTGCGAATGTATCCAAAAGTAGAAACACATAACGAATTATTTACTATTAAAAAATTAAGCTAATGGGATTTTTTAGAAAATTATTGATAGGGAAAGTTACAGAAAAAAGCAAGCCAAAATTCAATCCGATTGAAAGACGGATATTAAACATACGTGCCATTTGGAATAATGACCATCAATTTGATAATGGTATTGAAAAAATTGTACGCTTGTTTCTTTCTTTCTCCCAATTATTATTCCCTGGTCTTTATATAAAATATTTATCTAATAAAATAGGACATGAATACCAAGACTTAGCGTTGGATATTTATGTACTGGCAAAGTTCATATTTCCAATTTTAATTCTAATAAATCATTGGCAATACAATCATATCATCCTTTTTATTATGGTTTATTTATTACTGGAAACAGTACTGTATATTCCAACCTTAATTTTTGCCTCTGATTTGTTTAATCGTCCACGTTCCTATAAGCGTTCGATGCTGTTGCTGTTCTTTAACTATATGGAAATTGTCATTTCGTTTGCCGTTTTATACACTCATGGTGATAACATGAACAAACCTTTTTTACATTGGTTTGATGCCATTTATTTTAGCATCGTGAGCTCCAATTCTATCGGTTTTGGTGACTATTACCCCGTAACAACTTTTGGAAAAGTGTTAGTGAGCATACAAGCCATGTTCTTCCTGTCGTTTGTGGTGTTGTTCTTGAATTTCTTTTCTACGAAAGTAAAAAGCAAAGGGTATTTTGATAATGAAGAAATGGATTGATATTAAAGCATCTTCCGAGCTTTTTCTAAGTCTTCTGGTGTGTCAATTCCAATACCAACGTGAGTGGTTTCGACCATTTTGATGCGTTTTCCATATTCCAAGTAACGCAATTGTTCTAGTTTCTCTGATGCTTCCAAGAATTTCATCGGTAAATTATAAAAAGCCATCAACGCTTCTTTGCGAAAAGCATAAATACCGATGTGTTTCATATACCGAACGCCAACATTGTGCTCTCTTGGATAGGGAATTACCGAACGTGAAAAGTATAAAGCAAATCCATTTTGGTCAACTACAACTTTCACATTATTAGGATTATTGATGTCTTCATCATTAGTAATTTCAACCATTAACGATGCTAAATCTACTTTTTTATCAAAATCATTTCTGAAAACTTCGAGTACTTTTGCTAGTGGTTCTTTGTTGATAAACGGTTCATCGCCTTGCACATTTACCACGATATCTACCTCCAAATTTTCAACGGCTTCTGCTATTCTATCGCTGCCGCTTTCGTGTTCTATGCTGCTCATAATCGCTTTTCCACCATTGTTGATGATTTCGTTATAAATCAATATCGAATCGGTTACTACAAAAACATCTTGAAACAAACTTGTATTTACCGCCGCTTCATAGGTTCGAAGGATGACTGTTTTTCCTCCTAAATCCTGCATCAGTTTGGCAGGAAATCGAGTAGAGGCATAACGAGCAGGAATAACGGCGATGATTTTCATTTTTTTTAGTGGCAGAGTTATTGATTGGCTAAGATACTAAGTTTTGAAAAGTAAAGGAAAATTATTTTAACGTGAGTTCGATATAACTATAATGGCAAATATAGCTGTTTAGTATCGACAAAGTTTATTTTAAGAGAAGGTTTTTTGTCATTAAAATTGTAA